>Ga0180886_120_pt1 | contig 109618 bp, 111 predicted proteins | sample Deesub1362A_J573_FD_124183 | JGI IMG/M metagenome (GOLD analysis project Ga0180886, IMG submission 124183) | Candidatus Hydrothermarchaeota archaeon JdFR-18 | reverse complement strand
GGCAGGGTGGTTTATGCTAATAGGATGTGTGAGGAGGTGATGGGTTATTCGAGGGAGGAGTTTTATTCTCCAGGCTTTGATTTTCTTTCGCTTATTGCCCCGGAGTCTCGTGACCTGGTAGTTGAGAATTTCCAGAGGCATATGCGGGGCGAGGAGGTCCCTCCCTACGAGTACACGCTTTTAACGAAGGACGGTAGAAGGATCATTGGATTACATCTTACAAAGCTGATAGAATACCAGGGTGAAAGGGCTATTCTCGGTATAGTCACGGATGTTACAGAGTATAGGATAATGGAAGATAAACTGAAGTCTTATCTGTCGAAGTTGGAGGAGTCTAACAGGCTAAAAGATCTCTTCACAGATATCCTCCGCCATGACCTTCTTAATCCTGTAAGCGTTATAAAAGGCTTAGCGGAAGTTGCCTCGCCAGAAGAGTATAAAGATGTGATGGAAATTATAAGGAGGAATGCCGAGAAGTTAGAAGAGATGATTCAAAGCGCCGGAGTACTAGCGAAGGTAGAATCGGAGGAAAAGCTAGAGTTTGAAGAGTGCGATCTTAAGGAGATTCTGAAAGAGGTTATAACGAATTTTAAACCTATTGCTGAGAGAAGGAGCATACGAATGGAGCTGGAAGACGAAAAGAAGTATTTAGCATGGGTTCATCCATCTATTGAAGAAGTTTTTTCTAACTTGCTGTCAAATGCAATAAAATACAGCCCGGATAAATCTACTATAACTGTAAGGGTAGACGAGGACGGTGAAGGATGGCGGATACAAGTTAGAGATGAAGGCATGGGGGTGCCTGATGAGCATAAGGAGCTTATTTTTGAGAGGTTTACAAGGAAGAACAAAATAGGAGTTATAGGAACAGGATTGGGATTAGCTATAGTTAAGCGCATTGTCGAATTGCATGGCGGGAGGGTGTGGGTAGAAGATAACAATCCGGTAGGGAGCATTTTTTGTGTATGGATACCTAAGAGGCCAAACAAGATTGTAAATAAAGATAACTAGTTTTGGGAATTCGCTATAGTTGGTTGTTAAATGGCAGAACTTCTCAATTGTTGAAAGATTGATGAAGAAAAATGCACTTTCATTGATAAAAAGAGTACATTGTTGTACTATATTTGCACATTAACTTTATATATAACTATTTTTGAGAATTAGGAGCCAGTTAAATTGGAGGTAGATAAATGGAGGAAACAAAAGTCTTGCTTGATATGGACGAAATTCCAAAAAAATGGTATAATATTCTCCCTGATTTGCCAGAGCCTTTCCCCCCCTATCTTAACCCGGCAACTAAAGAACCAGTAGGACCTGAAGATTTGGCACCTATATTCCCGATGGAGCTTATAAAGCAGGAGGTTAGCCAAGATAGGTATATCGATATACCAGAGGAAGTATTAGACGCATATTACCAGATTGGAAGACCTACCCCGTTATATAGAGCGAAAAGACTTGAAAAATATCTGAAAACTCCCGCTAAAATTTACTATAAGCGGGAGGACGTAAGTTTTGCAGGATCGCATAAGCCAAACACTGCTATCGCGCAGGCCTACTTCAATATGAAAGAGGGAGTTGAGAAACTTACTACAGAGACTGGAGCGGGTCAATGGGGTACAGCATTATCTCTTGGATGTGCTCTTTTTGGACTTAAATGCGAGGTTTTTATGGTTAGAGTAAGCTATAATCAGAAACCATATAGAAGGATATTAATGCAACTTTATGGCTCTACGGTTCATCCGTCACCGTCGGATGTAACGCAGTCGGGAAGGAAATTCTTGGAGCAAGACCCCAATCATTCGGGATCCTTAGGTATAGCTATTAGCGAGGCGATAGAGAGGGCAGTAGGAGATGAAAAAACAAAATATTCTTTGGGTTCTGTATTAAATCATGTATTATTACATCAGACTGTAGTCGGACAGGAAGTCATTAAACAATTTGAAAAAATAGATACCAAGCCGGACATCATGGTAGGTTGCGTAGGAGGCGGGTCTAACTTCTCAGGGTTCATGTTTCCAACCCTTGGGCAAAAACTACGCGGGGAATCAGATGGTACAAGGTTCATAGGAGTAGAGCCCGAGTCGTGTCCTACTCTAACCAAAGGCGAGTATCGATATGATTTCGGAGATACGGCCCAATTAACTCCGCTAATATTAATGTATACCTTGGGCCATGATTTCGTGCCTTCCCCCATACATGCCGGCGGCTTACGGTATCATGGTGATGCACCAAGTCTTTGTCTACTCCACAAAACAGGCCATATCGATGCTGTCGCATATAATCAGGTAGAAACTTTTGAGGCAGGGAGTATATTCACTAAAACAGAAGGTCTTGTACCTGCTCCAGAAACTAATCATGCTATTAAGGCAGTTATTGATGAGGCATTAAAATGTAAGAAAACGGGGGAAGAGAAGGTAATAGCATTCAACTTTAGTGGTCATGGGCTGCTAGACTTGCAGGGATATAGCGATTTTCTTGAAAACAAATTAAAATAATTATTTATACCAATCCAGACTCTCCGCTACATAAGTGATAAAGCTACTGAAGAACTCCTTAGTAGTTCTGTTAAGCTTAGTCTGCGATATCAGTTCAATCGCCCTCTTCGCATGTATCCTTGACTTTTCCTTGGCCTTTTCTAATGCACCGGTCCTTCTGATAATTTCTCTAACGTTCTCTATATTTTCTTTGTTTCCTATTGCTTCCTTTATCTCTTTCAACTCACTTTCATCAGCGAGTTTCATAGTGTAAACCATATGTAATGGCTTCTTCCAGTAAACAAGGTCGCCCCCAGGAGGTCTGCCGTATTGTTCTTCGTTTGCGAAAGTCCCTATAATATCGTCTTGAATATCAAAAGAGTAACCGATATTTTCAGCTGCTTCGGCGAGCAATTTTATGTCAGACCCCTCTGCGCCTCCTAATATCGCGCCAGATAATATTGTAGCATGGAAAAGAGAAGAAGCTCTTTTACTAGCCATAATGTACCACTCCTCTTCATCAGGGCTACGGTATTCAAAGTCCAGATCAAGCATTTGACTTTCATTTACAGCGATATAATCTCTTGCAAACAGGTTTACCACTCTCTTGAGCTTTTGCATGCCAAAACCCGAATTTAATATAGATTCTAGTGCAAGTGCATAGAGCAAATTACCCGTAAAAATGGCAATTCCATCTCCATATCGCCGGTCTTTCTTGAATATATTGTGAAAGGTTTTTCCGCCTCTCCTATAATCGTCTCTATCTACCAAGTCGTCATGAATTAATATTGAATGCCTGTATAGTTCGATTCCTACTCCCACCTTCATTATTTTACTATCTAGAGCGCCGGTATAACCTTCGTAAATTATCAGAGTGCTCGAGGATGCGAGTCTTTTCCCTTTTCTTAAGATAAATTCCTCAAGATCACTATAGACCTCACCTATAAAAGGGTGGTACCTCCGACCTTCCTCAACTTTTTTTTGTAAATACGTTTTAAGCTCTTCCTCTATTTTCTCAGTATATTCATCTAGAAGCGCTTCATGATCCATTAGAAACCTCCTTTTAACCTACTATGAAACCATGCAACTTCATCTGCGAGTTCATCCATCTCGCATATTTGAATTTCGTTGCTAATGCTTTCTGGAAAATACTTCAGATATTCTAATCTATCATCCAAGAGAACAATAGCAGCTCTATCATTCTCACTTCTTACCGCTCTGCCAATAGCTTGAAGAACCTTGTTTACCATGGGCAAAACCGATAACAATAAAAACGCTCTGCCATATCCAAACCTCTCTTCGTAGAACTTGCTTTTAATCTCAAGCTCGAAGTCGGGCACAGGAAATGGAAAGCCTGCAATAATTAAGGTGCTTATCACGCTCTTCTTCTCGTTACCTTTATTAATAGTGAACTCGACTCCCTCGCTAAATTTTCCACCAGACACAGCGAAAACCTTTTTTTGTCCCTTGTCTACAACTTGTTTCCAGAAGTCCTCTGCCTGTGCGCTATCTGCCGGCTCTAGTCCTACCTCGTTGAGATACTTGGCCACCGCATACATTATGTCATATGAAGGGAAAAAAACAAGAGTTGTCATGGGAGATGCGTTAGATATCCTTTGTATTACTCCTGCGTAGTCTTTCCAGAGTTCTTCGCCTCTATTTTCCCTTGTCGTCTGAGCAGTGTTGATTCCCTTTACTCCTAGGTAGTAGGAGTTTTCTTTTGGAAATATCTTAGGTAGAGATACGTCTTCTGCATCCTCTAGGCCATATAGCAACTTAAATCCTTCAAGAGGTTCTAATGTTCCGCTCATCATCAAAAGCTTCCTTGAATTTCTGAGAGGTTCGATGAACTCGTTTGGAAAAAGAGGCTTAATATAGAGTTTTCCTTCTTTTCTAAAAAACATCCAATTCCCCTCCATGCTATACTCCAGTGCATGCTTAAAAAAGGAAGCTACCCTGAAGGTATAAGAAACCTTCTTGTCCTGTTTCAACCTGCTACGAAGTACTTCTCTACCCTTATCTAGGAGGTATGCTACTTCAGAGTGATCTAAATAATCCTCGACCTCCAATATGTCGTCTTTTCCATCAAATATAAAATAGATACTTGAAAAATCATAATCAATTTCTTTCGCGGCCATATCCAACGTATGGCGGCTAAGGGTTTTCCCCAAGATGTCCATGCTGTGGAGGTTATGGGCTTCATCAATAATAATCAAGAGGTCCTCTATTTCCTTTTGTATTCTATTGAGGAAAATTCTCCTCAAAAAGGGATTTAAGAGATAGAGGTAAGATGTTACTAGTACATCGGCCAAGGAGGAAAGTTCCTGTAATACTAAATAGGGGCAGCCCCTACTTCTAAGGAGGGGTAGGAGGTTGGAGTAGTCTGCATATAGTCGAGTACTAGAAATCTCTTCAGCTAAAGTTTCGACGGTACCCCAGTTATCAAAGAATTTCTCCCTATAAGGGCATTCTAATGTAGCTTTACAGAGTTCTATGAATTCTTCATATGTTGTTTCGTTTTCCCTGTAGAATGGGCAGAGTTCCTGCTTTGAACGAAGCTGGATGGCTAGGTATTTTTGTCCAGAATGTTGAGAGATCTTAGCGATTTCCTGAAGAAATATTTTAGCTTGCGACTTAGTCCTAGTTAAGATAACGATCTTCTCATCTCTATCTCGCTCGGCTAAAAAACCACATAGAGCGCTTATTGATTTTCCAACGCCCGTTGGGGCATTACACAGTATCTTATCAGCTGAATATATCCTTTGTATTAATTCATCTTGAAATGGTCTGGCTTCTTTATATGGAAAAAGGCTGATTGGATTAATCATTTTTATTTACTATCCTATATATCCACAACTTAAAGTTGACAGGTAAATATTTTTCCTCATAATATACAGAAACCAAAAATAATAGTAGCTTAATTAGTTATGCCCTGAATATCCTCTTCCAGATGCTTTCGAAGGTCATTGGGGTTGTAACTTTTTTCCGCCTATTTTTTCTTACAAGTTCTACCGAGGTTCCACCATGTTTGGTTCTTTTAACTCTTATATCAACGAATATTGGTTGCTCTACGACATCACCTACTATAAGTGCAACCCCTGGAGGAAGTTGTTTAATCTCCTCCTCTAAGTCTTGGGTAAATCCTTCGATGCTCTGACTAATTGCTTTAAGATCATTCGGGTTAGTCACTTTCAATATTATCTGGGTATTGCACTGGCTTAGCACGTTTTTATCTATCCTTGCTGGGCGTTGTGAAACTACACATAGTCCGAGTCCAAATTTCCTCCCTTCACTCGCAAGTGTTCGGAGGATACCTGATGCCGGAGTACTGCCGAAACCTCTTTCTGGAGCAAAATTATGGGCTTCCTCTATAAGTAATAGTAGGGGAGGAATCTTGCCGCCTTTCCTCGCATCGAAGAGTTCTTGCGCTACTCTGGCAACTACGATTTCCTGAATATCTGGCTGAACCCCCCTTAAATTTATAATCGAGACTACGTCTTTTTTTACTAAATCGTGAGGAGCAACCGGCGGCCCCTCGAATATCTTGCTTTCCCGTATCATTTCTAGGCTTGTTATTAGATTCCACTTAGCTTTATTTTCGAATTCATGTATTATCCTTATTAAGTCCTCTAGCGAATATTTACCATAAGCGTGAACTGCCTTGAGGGCTTCGAATAGCATCCCCTTTTGACTCGAGGTAAGTTTCGAAGGCAGCATCTCAATAAAATCTCTCACGCTTAGCTTAGTTACGTCGAGAGCGAGTTTTCTGTCTGCTTGAGGGTTTAGATTGAGGTCTGGGGTGAATTCAACCACGTTCTCATATCCTCTTGGGGAGACTCCGTAGATTTCCATCATCTCAAGCTCTCGCTTGTTATTGTTTGGGTATTTCAATGACGAGTATTCGCCATGGGGGTCTATAACAACTACAGGCACCTTTTTCTCCAATAGTTCTTCAATTAGGACACCGACGGTATAAGACTTTCCCGCACCTGTCTTAGCTAGGACGCATATATGTTTCTGTACCAATCTGTTTGGGTTGAGATAAACCCTCAATGGACTTGAATGACCTTCGAGTAGCCCAAGATATACCCCTTCCCTTGTAGATAGATTTAGAGTGCGAGTTATAATGGAGTTATCGGCTTCATAGACTTTTTCTCCGGGTTTAAAGGGTATTTTGGGTGATTTAAGCATTCCTTTTTCATCCAGATATCCTATAACTTTGGCGTTAGCTACCGTCCTTTCAGATGCAATGTTTTCTTTAGGTGAAGTAGTTCCAGCCATGGCATTTAATGTGTACCTCTCATTGTATCTAGAGATCGCTACCACTTGTGCTAAAATCCATCCATAGACCTCGTGGTTTACTTTAACGTATTGTCCCTTTTGAAGGTTGGATTCTCTGCTAACTATAAAATTAAAGTCGCCATAACTGACCTCACCAAATATGATCCCAACGATTTTTGCCAATTTCTTCAGACCTCAAATAGTTTTTGATTCTAGCGCATAATAAAACTTATCATAAAATAGTAAGTGTCGTAAGATTATGAGAGTTACTAAGTATCTCGTAATGAGAATAGAAACCTTTTCTTACTCCCATGGACTGCCTGAAAGAAAAAAGTAATTTCTAACGGAGAGAGATTTTTCAGAGTCTCTGATATGCCTTGCTCATAAAGGAGCATTCGTTGAGTTTGTTAAAACTCTAAGTTTGGAATATGTTGCAATTTTTTGATTTTATGGACGAGGATCGAGTGCTTTCAACTCCTGAAGAGCTACTGAGTTACTCATCAGATGCCTCAAGACATCGTTCCCTGCCTAATCTCGTACTGATGCCTTATTCAAAGGAAGAAGTTTCTCGCATAGTTAAGATCGCTAATAGGGAGCGCATCCCGCTCGTGCCTAGAGGCGCAGGTACAAGTTTAAGCGGCGGCTCGGTTCCAGTAGATGGAGGTATTGTACTGGATCTTACTCTTATGGACAGCATAATAAAGGTTGATCTGGAAAATCAGCTTGTGACTCTAGAGCCCGGGGTCGTCTATGGCAGATTGAACCGTGAACTTGAGAAGTATGGAGTCTTCTTCCCGCCTGACCCTGGAAGTGGAAGTGTATGTACGATTGGAGGGATGGTTGCAACTAACTCGAGCGGGCTTAGAGCTGTGAAATACGGCACTACTAGGGATTATGTTAAGAAATTAGAAGTAGTGTTGGCAGATGGAGAAATAATTAGATGCGGCACGAAAGCAGTTAAATCCTCCTCTGGCTATGATTTACCTGGTATATTTGTAGGTTCGGAGGGAACTCTGGGCATATTCACAGAAATCACTTTAAGAGTAATTAAAAAGCCTACTAATTATGCTACTTCGATGGTAGGGTTTAGCGATGGCTTTAAGGCAGGGAAAGCTGTACGAGAAATAATGTATTCTGGCTTACAACCAGCGGTTCTAGAAATTATGGATAAGAATACCTTGCAAGCAGTGGAAAAGTATACGGGGCTAAATTTCCCTGATGTAGAAGTTTTATTGATAGTTGAACTAGACGGTTTTGATGAGAAGGTGACCCTGTATCTAAGGGAGGCTATAGAAATATGCCAAAAGTATAATGCTAATATAGTGGAGGAAGCCATCTCTAATGCTGATAGGGAATCCATATGGAAAGCACGAAAGTCTGCTCTACCAGCATTAGCAAGATATAAACCGACTTTAATTTTAGAAGATGTTACTGTGCCTATTTCTTTTTTGCCTTCTCTATTCAAGGAGTTAGAAGTGCTTGGTAAAAAACATGGAGTTGAGATTGCTACTTTTGGGCATGCTGGAGATGGTAATCTCCATCCGACTTTTCTAGTAGATAGAAATAAGAGAGAAGAAGTGGAAAGGGCTGAGAAAGCTATAGGGGAACTCTTTCATAAAGTCATAAAAATGGGAGGTACGCTCTCAGGAGAACACGGCATAGGTCTTGAAAAGAAGAGATATATAAGCATCGAACACAATTCGATAAGCCTTATGAAACAAATTAAGAAATCCTTAGACCCTAATGGAATACTAAATCCTGGGAAAATATTTTGAGGGACAGGGGAATGTTTGCTAGTTTTGTATACGATTTTGCGATAATATTGGTATTTGCTTTCCTGTCAGCTTTTGTATTCAACCGTATTCGTCAACCAGTAGTTTTCGGATATATACTTACAGGGGTGCTAATTGGGCCTTATATGTTTAGACTAGTCTCGAGTTCTGAGACCATAAATGTACTTGCTGAGTTAGGGATTATATTATTAATGTATAGTATTGGTTTAAAGCTTAATATTGAAAAATTAAGGAGGATAGGGGTTCATGCTATACTAATAGGGGCTTTTGAGATCCTTCTTTTACTGGCAATTGGTAATGCCCTTGGAAGGATACTCGGCTGGTCATATACTGAGTCCATTTTTTTAGGAGCTATCATCGCATTCAGCAGTACCGCAGCTATATTAAAGATTTTAATGGATATGAAGGTCCTCAGGAGAACTTATAGTTTGCTTATTTTGGGCATCCTGTTAGTAGAGGATATTGGGGCTATTGTAATGATTACTATTCTTAGTAGTATAACCATGGTTGGAGAGACCCTGATACGTGATGCATTATTGGTTTTATCCCGGGTGGTGGTTTTTTTCTTGGTTACTCTACTGCTAGGCTTGAAATTTGTACCCTCATTTATTGATAAGGTGAAAGAGACTGGAGGAAGGGAGCTACTCCTACTTACAACGTTGGGGCTATGCTTTGCGTTAGCGTCATTTTCAGATATTCTGGGCTTTTCCGTGGCATTAGGAGCTTTTATGATGGGAGTTGTTATATCAGGTTCAAAGCATTCAAATGAAGTTGAAATTATAACAGGCCCAGTAAGAGACATATTCGCTAGTATTTTCTTTGTAAGCGTGGGAATGCTAGTGGACGTATTTATCTTGAAAAACTATTTACCTGCGATCTTATTAATATCCTTTATCGCAGTTCTTGGAAAAATTGCGTGTATTAGCTTAGGATCATACTACGTTGGATATAAGGGCATAACCGCTTTGACTGCCGGATTAGGCATGATTCCGCGTGGTGAGTTCTCGCTTATAATCGCGAAAGTCGGAGTTGATAATGGAACTCTTGGGCCTGATTTTTATGTAGTTACTATTGCCCTCGTATTAATCACAACTCTGGCAGGTTCTATATCCCTCCCCTTTGCTCCCCGATTGACAGATACTTTGGGAAGGATAACCCCAATACGTGTAAAAAGCTTCTTCAAATACTCAAGTACCTTTGCGGGCATAATAGGTGGGCAGTTGAAGCTAGATGAAGATGCAAAAAATGAGGTGAAAAAACACTTCAGGGACATAGGAGTGAATCTAGTTATCATTCTCATCGTTTATCAAGCAGTAGTGTTGCTTAAATTTTATGCTTTAAAAACATTAGATGCATTGGCGTCAGCTATGTTTAACGCTATAGGAGTTACACCGCCACCATGGTTTAATCCAAATTTTATTATTATACTCACAGGTTTATTTTTAGTTTCTCCGTCACTTTACTTTATAATTAGGGATATACAAGCACTTATTGATCTCTCTATATCTATAGCGGTATCTAAGGTTAAATTCCTTGAATATAAGGCGATAAAAGATACCATTAGAAGCGCTGTTTATGTCGCACTTTTCATTACTTTCACCTTCACTATTCTACCCATATTAATTTCAGAAGCAGTTGGGGTTGGGATTATACTAGAGCTGAGCGTGCTTTTCTTTATAGTTCTTTCAGGCATTTTTTTCTGGAGGATTATGGGTGGATTTCACGCTAAGCTACATGAAGCAATAAGAGAAACATTGCAAGTCGGAGAAGAGGCTTCAGAAGACATAGATTCGATAATCGAAAATTTAGAGGTAGAGAGAGATTTCGACTTTGAAGAAGTTGAGATACCGGTAGGTTCTGTAGTTGCAGGTAAAACCATTGCAGAGTCAAAGTTAGCTGCTGTGACAGGGGCAACGATTGTAGAAATTGAAAGAGGTTCGAGGAAAATAAGAAATCCAAAGCCCTCAGAAATACTATTAGAGGGGGATACCCTACTTATAATAGGCACAGAAGAGGAAAGAAAGAGTGCTAGAAAATATCTATCAATTGCAAAAGCCCCGAAGGATGAGAGAGATATTAGCTTGGCTAGGCTAAGAGTTACAAGTGAGTCTCCCATCGTTGGTAAAACCCTTGGAGAAAGCCGCATAAGAACCCTTACTGGAGTTACGATAATAGCCATTGAGAGAGGCGAAGAGATTATAAAGAATCCGAAGCCTCAAAACGTTATTAAAGAGGGAGATACTCTCCTCATAATAGGAAAAAAGGATGAAATCAATGAGGCTAAGAGATACCTTTCGGGAAAATAATCTGAAAAACTTGGGAGAGTATATAAAACGGTGCATGCGGTGCGGTTTCTGCCGTGCAGTTTGCCCTGTCTTTGAAGTAACTAAGATAGAGTCCCTTGTAACACGAGGAAAACTAGCGATTCTAGAAGGGATGATAGAAGGAAAACTAGAGCCGACGGAGGGAGCTGTAAAAAGGATATTTCAATGTACTATCTGCAAGAATTGTTATGAGGAATGTCCAGCAGGAGTAGAAGTTGATAGGATAATACAAGATGCAAGGGTATATCTCTATAAGAATTTCTCCAGTCCTGCTTTCGATAGGATTACAGACAACTTTCTTGAAAAAGGTAATCCCTATGGGGAAGAAATGCTCAAAAGTATAGGAGATTCCTCTTTTGCGTATTTTCCTGGATGTACAACAAACTTTCGTACGCCTGAGATAGCTAGAAGCACCAAGAATATTTTGGATAAAATAGGGCAAGATTATAGGATTCTACAAGATTTTTGTTGTGGCTCAGTATTGTTTAGGATAGGTAGGAAAGAGGAGAGAGAAAAGCTAGTAGAAAAGAATATTGAGGCTCTTCAAGGCGTAGAAACTCTGCTTCTATCGTGTGCTGGATGCTACAAAACCTTCATCTCCGAGTATCAGATAGAAAAAGAGGGAGTGAAGGTCGTTCACCTAGTTCATTTTCTTTCGGAGCTTATCGAAGAAGGCACAATCAAGTTTAATAATCTAGATGCTAGGATAACCTACCATGATCCATGTCACTTAGGCAGACATATGAATGTCTACGAAGAACCAAGGAGGATATTAGCATCTATACCTGGGGTTGACCTCGTGGAGATGGAGAGAACCAGAAAAAATGCTCGATGCTGCGGAGCTGGAGGTGGGATGGCGGCCGGATTTAAAGACCTTGCTCTAAGCATTTGCGATAATAGGATCAAAGACGCTAAGAGTACGGAGGCGGATATATTATCCAGTGCATGCCCCTTCTGTTATCTTCATTTAAAAAAACAAGGAAAAGGATTAAAAGTACTCGATATTTCAAGCATAGTAGAAATGCAAATGAGGTAATGATATGAGAGAGGCGAAGGATATAGATTTTGAGAAGCACGTTGTAGCAACATATTATCTAGATACAGATCTAGATTTGAGAAAAGCTGCAGAGGCCCTTGCAGGGGAACAAAGCACCGGGACTTGGATAAGAGTTGGATTTGAAACCGATGATCTGATCGAAAAATATAGCGCTAAAGTGTTAGAAGCTAAGGATAAAATAGTAAAGATAGCATTTCCTCATGGAAACTTTGGTCCTGTGGTGCCTATGCTACTCACCACTGTAGCTGGTAATCTTTTTGAGATGAAGGATTTCAAAAATATAAAACTCCTTGACTTAGAGTTCCCAGAGAGTTATGTGAAGAATTTCAAGGGCCCGAAGTTCGGGATCAAAGGCACAAAAAAGGTATTAGGTGTGAAAGAAAGGCCGCTTATAGGTTGCATAGTGAAACCCTGCGTTGGACTTGAGCCTAAGCAATTTGCAGAGGCATGTTATCAGGCAGCTGTTGGTGGAGTTGATTTCATTAAGGATGATGAACTTATTGCTAACCCGCAGTACTCGCCGATTGAGGAGAGGGTCACGGAAACTATGGAGGCTTTGGATAGGGCTAATGAGGAGAAGGGAGAGAAAACTCTTTTCGCTACCAACGTAACTGATGAGGTTGATAAAATAATGGAAAACGCAGATGTCGCATTAGAACATGGAGCTAACTGCCTTATGCTTAACTTTATTACAGCAGGATTTTCTGCTCTACGGATGCTATGTGAAGACCCAAGCGTAAATGTGCCTGTACATTGCCACCGCGACATGTTTGCCGCCTTCACAAGAAGTGAGTATCATGGTATACATACTAGAATAGTCTCTAAGCTTGCTAGATTATGCGGAGGTGATCAAGTGCACGCAGGGGCGATCCATGGGAAACTATATGAAGACTTAGATGTAGTGATGGAGTCAGTGAGAGTCCTACGAGAGGACTTTTATCATATAACTCCCGCCTTACCTGTTTCGTCAGGAGGGCAGCATCCGGGTAAGGTACCTGAGAATGTTAAACATCTGGGAGAAGATGCCTTGATACTTGCGGGAGGCGGGATATTTGGGCACAGGGATGGAGCCACTGCCGGTGCGAAAGCTATGAGGCAGGCTCTAGATGCCACCTTGCAGGGGATCTCGCTGTTAGAATATGCTGAGGAACATGCAGAACTTAAAGCAGCAATAGAACAATGGGGTATCTTAAAGTCATAAGAAAGGTAGAAAAAAGACATATATCGGTTCCCTTTAAATTTATATAATCAAAAATAGTTTAAAGGTGGTAATATGAACCTGATAGCTTTATCGGGCATCGTTTTCATTGTGAATGTGCCTTTTGGCTACTGGAGAGCTAATACGAAAAAATTTTCACGCGATTGGTTTTTGTCGGTTCATATCCCTGTACCAATAGTGATTGCTCTCCGTATCTTTACTGGGATAGGGTGGCATTTTATAACTTTTCCCGTGTTGATAGGGTCCTTTTTTTTGGGCCAGTTTTTTGGAAGCGTGTTACTTAGGTGGATCGCGAAATATGCAAGAGCAAATGTTTCTTCGTGTCTTTTTTTGGATCTTATAAAAATTATAAACACTTTTCTCGGGAAAAATAAAGCTTAGCTCCTCCTTATGGTGAGGAATGGAAAAATATTGACTAGGCAGGGTATTATATTCAAGTGATTAAAAGGTGCGCAAACGATATTAGAAGTTAAATATCTATGACTTTAAAAAGGTGTTTTTTATGATCACAGGTATATGCAATGTCTGCGGTAAAGCAGGCGCAGTATACACATGCCAGTTGTGTGGTAGGCAGGTATGCCAGTTGCACTACAATCACGAAAAGGGAGTATGTCTCTCCTGTGGTAGAGGGAAATGGTAATTATTCGAAGATTCTTATAGTGAACCATATTGCAAATATGCCTGCAGTGAGGAAGGCTAGCTGTATTGCGGATCTCCGGATTTCTAACTCTTTATTAAGTTCCGGTAGTAAATCGACTGCCGCGATATAAATAAATCCCCCCGCAGCAAATCCCAATAAGAGTGAAGTACTCCCCTCAAAGAGAGGGGAGAAGAAGTAGAATAATATAGCACCTATAAAGGAGGTTAGAGCTGAGAGGAAGTTAAAAAGTAGAGCTCGATATTTACTTAAGCCTCCATAGACTAGGATCCCGAAGTCACCTATCTCTTGGGGTATCTCATGAGAGATTATCGCTATAGTAGTTATCAGCCCTAGGGAAATGTCGCTCCCGCTTGATAGGTAGGCGGCAGCTATTACCATACCGTCTAAGAAGTTATGTATTGCATCGCCGATAAGGTTCAAGTATGTGAAGGCATGGATCTCGCATTTCTCTTCATGACAATGGCGCCAGAATATAAATCTCTCCAATATGAAAAAAGAAAGAAGCCCAAATAGGACATGAGTCATAGCATTACTGCCGCTTTCGTTCATTGCTTCGGGAATTAGGTCAAGAAATGCCGCGCCTAGTAAGGTCCCTGTTGCCCCGGCTATAAGTATAAACAGGACTCTTTCCATAAACCTCTCTTTTACTAATAATGTGAAAACTCCTACGAGGGATATTAAGCTAACAGCTAAGACGCTAAGTAAAATTAAAGTTAATTGAGTCATTATTATAACTTGAATTAAAGACCTAAAAATATTTGTGGCAACAAAATGAGTGTAGACCTTTATCTGCAGGAATTCGGTATCGACAAGTACCAATCCATATCTAAGGGATGCCATATAACCTGTCTTAATATTATAAAAGAACATCCCCCACCAGTTCCTACTGTGCAGAATGCTATACCGGTAAAGACAGGGCTCTTCGAAATAAATAATCCTAAGAGAAATTCGCCTGTGATAGTAACTGGAAACTATCTGTATACACAAGCCCTACTCGCTGAGATATTAGCTTCTTCTGGCATCAACTGTTATCTTCTTTCGATAAATACAGAAGGATATTCCGTTGATAATGCAGTCGCTACTGGTAAGTTTACCGAGGAATCTCTACTTGAAGTTATAAATGAAGCAGAACTTAAGAAGAGAATAGGTCATAGGTATTTAATCCTACCAGGTTTAGTAGACTTGAGAATAGGAGACTGGATTATCATTAGAGGCCCGATCTGCGCCTTAGAACTCCCCCTATTCCTATATTTTCAAAATAAATTTAGAGGAATTTTTAAGGTATAAAAAGAAAGGAATGAGAATAGGAAATTTTTACTTAATTGACGTTCTCTTTTCTTGTTAAACTCTAATCTTATTGTTTCTTTTTAAAACTCCAGATAATACGTCTATACTCCCTGGTAATAAATTAATTCTTTTTAAACTTCGTCTTTGATTCACATTTCATATCGATGCAACTTAATAACCTTCTCTTACCCATAGGAATACTTACCATTGGAAGTCCGCAGTACTTGCATTTCTTGTCTGTTGTTCTGATGCCAGTCTTTTGCGGTAGAGGGAAAGAAGTTGAACATCTTGGATAGTTACTACATCCGATAAATATTTTCTTTGTCTTTCTTGAACGAATTATTTTTAAAGGAGATCCGCAATTAGGACAGGTTCCAACCGAGCCTTCCCTTTTTTCTTTTTCTTCCATTGCCTTAACTAGTTTCTCGCCAACTAGTTTCTCCTTCATTTTAAACTCGTTTAGTATCCTTGTAAGCTCTCGCTTAGCCTCCTCTAGTACGTGCTCTTGACTTTCCTTTCCAGCTCTTATGTTTTCAAGCTTTTCCTCAAACTTTCTGGTAAGCTCCTCGCTTATAATGGCAGGCACATATTCTTGAAGCGCTTCAATAACAGAATATCCAAGTTCCGTCACCCGTATAGTATTTCTACCGCGGATATATCCTCTCTTGTAGAGAGTATCAACTATTTCCGCCCTAGTAGCTTTTGTACCTAGTCCCCTGCTTTCAAGCTCCCTAATCAATGATGCAGGATTATACATAGGAGGAGGCTTAGTTTCGCCTTTCTTAGAGTATACTTTTAGAACTTTTAAGTAGTCACCTACTTTCAATTCTGGTAGGGTCTTTTCACCGATCTTCACATAGGGGTAGAGTTTAGTCCAACCTGCATCAATAATCCTAGAGCCCTCAAACACGTATTTTTCTAAGCCAATCTCACATACTCCCCTAGTGCATTCTTGTATTAATGGATCTCCAAAGGCAGCGATGAAACGGTAGACAATCAGCTTGTATAGTTTTTCTTCGGCAGGACTTATTTTCTCAGGTAAAACACCCGTGGGGTAAATAGCAGGATGAGCGGGGTCATCTTTTTTCCCTTGGATAGGACGCAGCTTTTCTCTAGATAGAATCATGTCAACAGTTGGCTGAAACTCCCTATTATTGCGTAGGTTTAAGAGTATACTTTTAAATCCAATAGTGTAGGGCAGTTTCTGAGATGATGTTCTAGGATATGAGATATAGCCACTCTCATATAGACTTTGAGCCATATCCTGCGTCCTTTTTGGATTATAGCCGAATACCCGATAGGCCTCTGATTGCAATCCACCAAGATCGAAAGGAACCAGCGGTAGTTTCTTACTCTTCTTTTTCTCCAGGGATTTCAGCTCTGCCTCGTCTGACCTAGAGTTTTTAATGATTTTCTTGGCCTTATCTTCTTCAAAAACTCTCCCACCAATGTAGTGCGCTGTAATTTTTTCGCCTTTTACATCTAAGTCAGCTAAAACTTCCCAGAAAGGCTTGGATTTAAAGTCCTTGATCTCTCTCTCCCTAGCAACTAGTATTGCTAGTGCGGGGGTCTGAACTCTGCCAGCTGATAATGTATTAAATTTCTTTTTTACTACCCTCCCTGCAAGGCTAAGGGCCCTCGATACGTTTATTCCCCAGAACCAGTCCATTTTATGCCGTGCTTCAGCGGCTTCCACCATCTTTTCATCAATTTTTATGGGGTTTTGGAACGCTTCCCTTAGATCTCTCTGCGTAAGAGTAGAAAACTTCATTCTTAAGACTACTTTATCACCAGGTCGGCATGCAAATCGTAGAGCATTATAACCGAGGAGTTCTCCCTCGAGGTCATAATCTGTAGCTATATAAAAAACCTCAGCATCCCTGCATAGCTCTTGGAGTAGGTTAACATATTTTTTAAGATATGATTTGGAGGAGTCCACGATATGTAGCGGAGCCCACCGTACATCGAAGACAGGGTATTCCCATCTGCTACCTTCTTGTACTAGGGTATAGAGGTGGCCTACAGCAGATGCTACTATTACGTGGTCTCCATTAACCTTCACTTCATAGTAGTATGCTCCTTTACTCCCTCTCCTAGAATAGTTCTCAGAAATAGACCGCGCGATTTTCATTGAGACTTTGGGTTTTTCTGCGATTATAAGCTTCTTCATATCCTTCACAACTTTGGAGACCCACTCCAACTTTTGACAACGTTTAAATATCACCAAAGTAATCCTAACCTTATAAAAATGATTCGGTGGTTTGCTTATTGATGCTGGCAGATAGGATCAGAAATTTGCCTCCGTACCTTTTCGACGAGATAGATAGGAGGATTGAAGAGAAAAAGAAAGAAGGGGTAGATATAATTACATTTGGTGTAGGGGACCCTGATTTGCCTACCCCGAGACATATTATTGAAGCTTGTTGCGAGGCAGCGAAAAAACCTGAAAACCACAGGTATCCTAGTTATACTGGGCTCCTCTCTTTTAGAAAAGCTGTAGCTAAACGATACGAGCTAGACTACGGGATTGAGTTGGACCCGGAAACAGAGATAATAGTATCTCTAGGCTCGAAGGAAAGCATACATAATATTCACTTCGCATTTATCGATCCAGGAGATATAGTGCTATACACTAACCCGGGGTATCCTGTCTATCGCACTGGACCCCTATTCGCTGGTGGGAAAGCTTATCCTATGCCTCTCATTAAGGAAAACAGATTTCTGCCTGATTTAGATTCGATACCTAGCGAGAAGGCGAGGAATGCTAAGCTGATGTGGATAAACTATCCTAATAATCCTACAGCAGCGGTTGCTGATAGAGAGTTTTATAAGGCGGTTGTTGATTTTGCTACTGAAAATGAAATAATAGTATGTTCAGATGAAGCCTACTCCTCTATAGCGTTTGATGGATACAAGCCTCCCTCTTTCCTAGAGATAGAGGGAGCGAAGGATGTTGGTGTGGTGTTTAATTCTCTATCAAAGACTTATAATATGACGGGCTGGAGGATAGGATACGTGGTAGGGAACAGTGAGATTATAGATGGTCTAAGAAAGGTTAAAACAAATGTAGATTCTGGCACTTCGCAGATAATACAGGAAGCAGGAATCGCTGCGCTTATGTCCTCACAAGAATGTGTTAAAGAAAACATTAGAATATACCAAGAGCGTAGAAACATCCTTGTAGAGGGCCTCCGTAGTATGGGCTTTGACTGTGAAACGCCCAAAGCAACTTTTTATGTATGGCTCGAAGTGCCTGAGGGGGATTCGATAGAGTTCACTAAGATGTTATTAGACGAATGCGGCGTAGTTTGCACTCCGGGGATAGGTTTTGGAGAGTATGGTGAGGGTTATGTAAGATTTGCATTAACCCAGCCTGTTGAGAGAATAAACGAGGCTATTGAAAGGATGGATAAAGTGCTAAAGGGTGCATAAATTATGAGACCCCACATAAAGGTTAATGATATGGGTCATCTTACTATTGGCGGGGTAGATGCCGTTAAGCTTGCAGACGAATTAGATACGCCTTTATATGTCGTAGATGAAAACCGTATAAGAGAGAGGTATAGGGAGTTTTACTCAGCTTTTTCTTCTTTATATCCAAAAGTCGAGATAAAATATGCATATAAGGCAAATACCTCCTTGGCAGTGTTACATATTCTTAGACAGGAAGGCGCAGGTGCGGACATCCTCTCAGAGGGAGAACTGTATATAGCTAGGAAGAAGATTGGACTAGAAGCAGAGAATATAATTTTCACTGGAAATAATAAGACTGATAGGGAGCTTGAACTTGCCTTAGAAGAGGACGTAATCATAAACATAGATGCGGTCCACGAACTGGAGAGACTAATTGGTATATGTGAGGAGAAGGGTAAGGAAGCAAAGATCTCTTTCAGGGTAAATCCCTCAGTATCCCCTATGACGCATCCTCATCTCGCAACAGGTCTAAGAAAAAGCAAATTCGGAATTCATGAAGAAGACGTGATAAAAGTCTACCGCAGAGCCAAGGATTCGGATTACTTAAGAATCTTAGGAATTCATATGCATATAGGCTCTCAGATAACAAGTACTCAACCCTATGAAGAAGCTACCTCAAAGCTCTTCGACATAGTAGGCAAGTTAAAGAGAGTGCTAGAAATAGATCTAGAGTTCGTAGACTTAGGCGGGGGGTTAGGTATAAGATACGAGCGTGATAGCCCATATATAACTCCAACTGATCTCGCCAATGCTCTTATACCCATCATAAAAAGAAAAATAAAAGAGCATAGTATAGAGGAACCAACCTTATATTTGGAGCCCGGAAGGTATATTGTGGGTGACTCCTCGATTTTATTGTGTAGAGTAAGCACAGTCAAGCAAACTCCTTACAAGAAGTTCATAGGTGTAGACGCAGGGTTTCATATTTTATTGAGGCCCGTTCTATATGGCGCTTATCATGAGGCTGTTATAGCAAACAAAATGAATCAAGAGCCTGTTGAGAGGGTAGATATTGCTGGCAATGTTTGCGAGTCGGGGGACATACTCGGCAGAGACCGACGGCTACCTAACGTGGAGGCAGGAGATGTTGTAGCTTTCCTTGATGTAGGGGCCTACTGCATAATAATGGCATCTCAGTACAATTCAAGGCCTAGGCCAGCTGAGGTTCTTGTCAGAGATGGAAAATATGAGCTTATTCGCGAAAGAGAAAGTGTAGAGGACCTCTTAGTAAAGCAGAGAGTACCCAGAAGGCTTTTAGAGTGAGAATATAGATGTTAATATGAGCGGAATATCGGGTTAGAGAATATCAATGGGGATAGGCAAATGAGTAAGACTTCAAAAATTTCCGGTTTTTATAAGCTAAGTGTTGATGACAGGCTTAAAATTGTAAAGGAATTTGCTGGGTTATCGGAGGAGGAAGTAAGCGCTATAAGGAATACCGGCTGTATGAGGGTAGACCAGGTTGATAGGATGATCGAGAATGTCATTGGAACTATGGAAGTACCATTGGGGATAGCAGTAAATTTTCTGATTAATGGGAAAGACTATCTCATACCTATGGCGATAGAGGAGCCTTCTGTAGTTGCAGCAGCGAGCAATGCTGCTAAGATGGCCAGGATAAAAGGGGGATTTAAAACAGAGAGCACAGAGCCGATAATGATAGGTCAAATACAGTTAACTGATGTATATGACCCAGATAAAGCTAGAGGGTTAATCCTCTTAAAAAAGAATGAGATTTTAGAACTTGCGAATAGTCAGGATCCCCTCCTTGTAAAGTTGGGCGGAGGCGCTAAGGACTTGGAAGTAAGGATTTTGGATACTAAGGAAGGCTCTATGCTTATCGTTCACTTATTAGTAGACTGCAGGGACGCCATGGGAGCCAATGCAGTAAATACTATGGCGGAAGCTGTAGCTCCGTTGTTGGAGGATATAACTGGAGGGAAGGTTTTTCTTAGGATAATTTCTAATCTCGCTGTCTACCGACTAGCACGGGCTGAGGCCATTTTCTCTAAGGAAGCTCTTGGGGGAGAGGAGGTTGTAGACGGGATATTGAAGGCATACGCTTTTGCCGAGGCAGATCCATTTAGGTGCGCTACGCATAATAAAGGGATAATGAATGGAATAACAGCGGTAACCCTAGCTACTGGAAATGATACCAGAGCGATAGAGGCAGGAGCTCACGCTTATGCTGCTTATCATGGTAGATATAAGCCTTTAACAAGCTATTGGAAGAATGAGGAAGGAGATCTTGTAGGTAGGATAGAAGTGCCGGTTGCAGTAGGTCTAGTTGGAGGAGCTACAGCAGTTCATCCGGTGGCTAAAGCAAATGTAAAGATCTTGGGGATAAAAACTGCGAGGGAATTAGGAGAAGTTATGGCGGCAGTGGGGCTAGCTCAAAATCTCGCTGCTTTAAGAGCTCTTGCTACGGAGGGCATCCAGCGAGGGCATATGGAGCTTCATGCAAGAAATATCGCGGTTATGGCGGGAGCTGAGGGAGAGCTCATAGATAAGGTCGTTGAAAGACTAGTGAAAGAGAAAAGGGTAAGGATGGATAGAGCTAAAGAAATACTTGACGAATTACGAAGGGAAAGTAAAACTTCACTATAGCCTATCAAATTCCTAACCGTAGCCTTCTAATCTTTAAGTTTCTTCCATTTTGATAAAAATTCTAATTGAAAATTTCTCAATATATGCGGAAAACATTATAATTTTGCGTTTTTTGTAAGAAAAAGAAATAAATACTTATCTTTGTAAATAAAACTAATGCAAGGAAAAATCAACATTAGGGCAGCGGGATTGGCTCTCGGAGTTCTTTTCAGTATAACATATGTCCTCTGCGTTCTGTGGGATATAGCTCTTCCAGAGTATGCCATGTTCGGTGTTTGGGCACCAATTTTACCCGGTTTTACTTGGCTCAGTATGGGAAGCTTTATCCTCGGCTTGGTGGAGACCTTTGTCTACGGTGTCTATGGAGGGGCTACTTTTGCATTCCTTTACAACCTACTCGAAGGATAGAACTCTTATAAGACTATACTAGCACTATTAATTATTGCAAGGATAGAGAGTAATCGATGTCAACTAAGGCTACAAGAAGCTGTGGATAAAAAAGGAGGCGTATAGTTGAGGGAGATAATGTTATATAGCTGGGTAAGTTCTGCTGGCCTTACAGTTGCTAAGGGAGGTGAAACTCTCTTGAAATGTCTCCCCAAGTCTCGAAGAGGATTGGATAACGTACACCTTACGGGTTATGCTAGTGAAAAGCCTATAAGTAGGTATTTAAGATGAAAATCCTCTTCCTTGTTTCATCAATAGGCTTAGGTCATGCTAGGAGAAGTCTGAAAGTAGTAGAAAAGTTGAAGGAGCAAAGAAGGGTTGAGGTAACATGGCTGGCTGGAGAACCTGTGCTACGCTTCCTGAGGGAACACGGCCAGGAGGTTCACAACCTTTCTAGAGAACTCTCGTCCCTGTCCCCGGGAGTTGAGAAAATGGAGAGAGAAGCTGGGAGGATAAATATAGGGATAAGGAATGGGGTGAAACTTATTGGGTCTATTAGGCACAACGCTATGATTGCGAAAGAAGCTTATGCGCAGGTAATTCCAGACCTGGTTATAGGTGATGAGGCTTGGGAGATAGCCTACTGGAGGCCGAATTGTAGGGTTGTATTTCTAACAGACTTCATCAGATATACCGCTGGGGGATTAATTGCTTACGTGCTGAATAAAGTCCTTATCAGGCTCTACAGGTCTGTTGACTTATTCATATTTTATGGCGATGAGGGTGAATACGATCCAGGCTTAATAGGGCCTCATGCTCACCATGTGGGATTGCCCGGGCTTTCTAGGAGGGATATCTCTGATAGGAGTAAGATTAGAGAGAAACTTGGGCTGAGCGGAAGGACGATAGTGGTCACTACGGGGGGGACGTCTATAGGCTCTGACATACTTAGGGTAGCCATTGAAGCTCATAAAACCCTGAGGAAGGAGTTTAAAGACTTAAACACCATCATAGTACTAGGTCCTAGGGGATCTATAAACAAGAAGGTGCCTGATGGCGTTAAGCTACTTGGCTTCGTTAAAGACTTACCCTCCCTTATGTACTCCTCTGACTGCGTTATAACTCAAGCTGGTACCGCTAGTTTATCAGAGATTGCGTCCCTAGGAGTTAGGTGCATAGCTATACCAATTGAGGAGCATTTCGAGCAGCTTGAAAATATCCGCCGCTTCTCTATATTTGAGAATATAGAATTCCTCCCCAGAAGAGATCTGACACCTGAATTACTCTCCATGAAGGCGAGGGAGTGCATTTTGAGCAAACCATTGCCCTTTAAAGAGCTTAACGGTGCAGGAAGAGCTGCCGAGGTAATACTGCATTACATTGACAGGCTCGGAGAATTATCGGAAAAATGATTAACTCAGTTTAAGTTGAGATTAATAAAAAAGACCTGAGTCGAGTCGAGAGTTTAGATCCTCTACTACACTTTAAAAGAAATTATGGGAATCTAGTAAACATATATTAAGGGTTAATTCTTAGATTCTTCATTATCGCTAGATAGTATTTTAAAAACTCCTACAGCACAAATTATGAGTAAAGGTCCTAATATAATACCTATCGCTCCAAAGGCGATTACACCTGAAATAAAGCCCAAGGATAGTAAAACAAAGTCGACCTCTTTACTCTTAGCCAGCATTGGTCTAATCAAAAGGTCAGGCATAGTGCTTATAAATATGGCACATACTACGAAGAAAAGAGCTGCATCAACCAGCCCTTGTTTCCATAAGATATAGCCTGTTAATGGAAGATAAACCAGCCAGCCTCCTACTAAGGGGATGAGTATTAGTAAGCCGGTAAGGATTGAAAGCAAAAGAATAAAGGGAAGACCAAAATACCAATAAATAATTGCCGAGATAACTCCACCAAATACAGAGGTAAGGAACATGCTATACACGACTTGTTTCAAGCCTTTATCAACGAAAACGAGGAACATTTGAATCTTTTCATGTTCAATTGCTCTTATTGTCTTTCTTATTTTGTTCATTTTTAATAGCGCATAAAGCGCGAAGAAACCCCCGAGTATTGTCTGAAATAAAATAGAGCTTAATGTTCTAAAGAACCCAGATACAGCCTCAAAGCCCTTTGTAAACCATTGCTGGTAAGCTTGAAGGCTATCATAAACTTCTGCAACACTAAGGGAAGAAAGGTCTGATGGTGAAAAAGAAAATTTTTCACCAGCTAGCGATGATACATAGCTCTCTATATTTACCCCCAGGTACTGGAGAAATTCTTGCACTTGGGGATCTCGCAAAAGTAATCTGATCTCTGATATAAAAGTCAAAACAAGCATTCCTAGAAAGATGCTCAACGGCGGGATAACAAATATGATAATAAATAGAACACCTATCCATCTCCGCTTACTGTAAGCCTCGACTTTGTCTACTACGGGATTAAATATGTAGACTAATATTAATGCCAGAAGCAGTGCGGGGTAAAGTGGTTTTAACAGGTAGAGAAAGGCTATCAGGCCGATAAATAATAATACTACGAAAAAATTTTCAGTGATGTGCTTTCTGTCTATATCAATCTTCATCTTATCTACTCATCTTCTTTATATCAGTCTCATATATTTATATACGTCCATTTGAAGTGATTACATTGGGGAATTATAAGTTCTACTTCAGATATCCCGGAGAAGTTTTTTTATTTTTTCTATATCTACTGCAGTATTCTGCTCATTGATTTTTTTCAAGGATTACTTTAAATACTACCTTGTGCTGGATTTATGCAGAACATTACAATGAAAAGGGAGTACTAAACTTTCAAATTTCTATTCTCCGCGGTATATCCTCTTCAGCGTTTAAAATATAATATTCAACTCTATAATTTCTGAACTAGATCTTTTCCGTCTCTAAAAACCTCTTGAGAAAGTCCAGAAATAAAAGTAATATATTTCCTTCTGCTTTTTTTTCGTTTAGTCTTCTCTTTTAGTGGGCGGTGCTGTCAGATAAGGCGGGGCAGCTGGCTCAGCGTATTTCTTTTTTATCTTTTTCATTATCGCTTCATGCAGTTGTATAAGCCTTTTTCTCCTATCCTCCATCAGAACAATGTCAGCTTCTCCTAGAACAATCAGATTATGAGCGAAGGGGGAAGGAAACTCGGTAGATATGCTTTCCACCATAATATCGCCGTTTTTAATTTTTTTGATAACCTCTTTTGCCCTTTTAATATCTAGGATATCCTCTAGTATCTCCCTATAGGTCTCTTGTATCACAGGGAAATTTGGGTCAATCTCTTCAACTACTTTAAGTAGGGATTGTGAGCTTAGTTGCTGTTTGCTTACGCTTATCTTATACCCTTTGTAATTTCTCAATACGAGGAAGCTTCTAGCAGAACAATGTCTAAATCTCCTTTTCATTAGCTCTGTGCGTCTTATGCTATTCTTTAAGAGTTCTTCTAAGTCACATTGAGTAAGCTCCTTAATCAGCTTATCCAAAGAAATTCTCCTTTTCTCAGGCACAAGAAGAGCGAATCCATTATCGCTGACTATCACTCCTACATTATGGCCAATTTGATCTGATAATATCACAGCTACTGCCCTAGATAGTGCATCGTTAGTTCTCCTCCCAAATAAAGAGTGGAATACTAGGAATCTTCTCCTCTCGAGGTCATATGTTTCTTCAACAAGGATCTCATTTAGCCCAGGTATCTTCCCTGTGTAAATTTCCTGTTCTATAAAGTACTCATAGATAGAGTTAGCCGCTGCATGGTCGATGGGGAAGCTTTTCTCGAGCCAGGAAACTATCTTTTCCTTGCTTTCGCTCCTTCGTATCTTCTCTCTCATCTCTGATCTAAAAGCTCTTATTTCCTCTGCGAGGTCAAAGCTTAGTGGAAGCATCTCTGAGAACCAGGCAGGGATAGTCGGTACTGCACCCTTAGGAACATCCTCAACATAGCAGCGCATCCCCCTAGCGTATCTAAACTTATACAGCTTACCGCCCAATACGAATATATCTCCATGTTTTAGTCTTTCGAGAAATCCTTCCTCTATCCCGCCAATGTAAATTCTATTTGGAAGCTTATAGACATCTATTTTTACCTCATCAGGGATAGCCCCCAGATTTAAATAATAAATCAAGCGAGTGTATTTTCCCCTCCTACCAAATACCCCCTCTCTCTCATCAAACCAAATCTTCCCATATACCCTCTGATCCTCAAGCTCCGCATAATGGCCCGCAAGATAATGTAAGAGGCTGATAAACAAGTCCTCCTTCAAATGGTGATAGCAGTAGCTTCTTCTGATAACTCGCAGTGCATCTTTGACTTTCCATTTCTGGGTTAGTGCCATGCCAACGACATGCTGAGCTAAGATATCCAAGCAGTTCTCTGGTATTTGGATCTCGTCCAGCTTCCTCTCGCGAGCACATTGTAGCATTACAGCGCATTCCACTAAGTCATCCCTATCCAATACAATTATTCGTCCTCTAGCGGTATCTTTGAATTTATGTCCACTCCTTCCTATCCTCTGTACGGCCCTGGTTATACTTTTAGGTGAGCCTATTTGAACAACTAAGTCTATGTATCCAATATCTATTCCTAATTCGAGAGAAGTAGAGCATACAACTGCTTTAAGCATCCCTTTTTTCAATCTATCTTCAACTTCTAGCCGAGTATCTCTCGATAGTGAACCATGATGAGCCCCAAGGGTTTCATCCGTATACTTTTCTCCCCACTTATCTTTAAGATGGAACACAACCCTCTCTGTACCGCTCCTAGTGTTAGTGAACACAAGAGTCGTAGTGTGGGTAGAGATAAGCTCATCTAATAGTTCGTAGAGAGCTTCATTTAGCTCTTCTGCCGAGGCATGAACAATATCTTCGACAGGGGAAAGCACTTTCAAATCTAAAGGCTTATACCAGCTTACATCTACTATCTTACAGCTCCTTATTTCTTTCCCTCCGTATCCTACGAGAAACTTCGCTGCCTCCTTGAGCGGGTGGAGAGTAGCACCTAGGCCTATCCTGCAGAATTCTCTTCCAACTAATTCTCGAAGACGCTCCAAGCTTAAGCTGAGATGTACGCCCCTTTTATTTGAAGCCAGCTCGTGGATCTCGTCAACTACCACCCATTTAAGGCTCTTAAGGTGTTCAGAAAATTTGGGGGCATTAAGAAGCACCGCGAGGCTTTCTGGGGTGGTGATAAGTATATGGGGCGGCTCTTTTAGTTGCTTCTGTTTTTCATTTTGGGGCACATCCCCGGTTCTGACTCCTACTCTTATCTCCGGTAGTTTAATACCCTCTTCTTCTGCTATCTGTCTTATTTCAACCAGAGGTGTCAGAAGATTTTTTTTCACGTCATTATTAAGTGCTTTTAGAGGAGAGATGTATATACAATAAACCTTGTCTTCGAGTTCTCCTTTCTCACCGAGTTTAAATAACTCGCTTAAAATAGACATGAACCCTGAGAGAGTTTTTCCTGATCCTGTGGGAGCAGTTATTAGTACATTTTCTCCTTGGGATATAAGTTTGAATGAATATCTCTGTGGAGGTGTAAACTCGGCATATGTTCTAGTAAACCACTTGCTTACATATGATTCCAGACACTCAAGGCTTTCCTTATCGGAGAATGGTTTATTAGCATATTCTATGGGCATATTTTATTCTCTTCCAGTAACATGAGAAATTACAATATTATCTAATATTCTTCCCGACATACATTTCATTCGTTAAAACAGGAAAATTAGCGATTTCAGCTTATTGAGGATACCTCTCTTGCTAGAAACTCTATAAAATTATTGAGGTTCTCTTGGGGGATTCTAGCACCAGCGGCGTTTGGGTGGCCGCCACCTGTACCGTTAAAACGTAATGCAATATTTCTAAGAGTCCTATTTAAGTCAAGTGGGAAATCCCTTCTTTTCCTCACACTTACATCAACATGCTTATTTCTACTTTTAGTACTTACCCCGATCCTAGAACCGGTTATACCCATAGCGAATTTGGCTGCTTTAGTTGGAGAGAGTCCCTGTGGAACATCTGATACAACCGCTATACCATTATGGATTGAGACTTTTTTATCAACGTAGTTATACAGTTTCCACTCCTTTTTAGTTGCTTTAATCGCCATTTTAACTACTTCATTGATCTCGCTGGGGAGTTCTCCTTCTGCAAGATGCCTAATTATCTCCTTTTTGAAGGGATAGTCTCCTTTAACCGCTCCAAGACATTGAGATAATAGGCCTGCCTCAAAGTATATAGTCCTCTTATCATATATATCAAGGGATCTTAAAACAAACTCGGTTTCATCGCAGTAATCAGAAATAGCACCAAAGAGAGCTACCCTGTCCATCGTTTTAGGCAGGTTATCTTGTAGCATCTGATATGTTAACTCTGAGGTGGACTTCAACGAACTTGTAATTACTCTGCTAGCAGGTACGTCAGCTCTCATAATGCCTAATGGTAGAGGATGATGGTCGATATATGTTATTCTCCCTTTCTCTCTAATCCTAGCAAACTCTTCAAAAAGTTCCTTTTTATCCCTCTCAGAAATCGCAACGTCGCAAATGAATACGTCCCCTGCCTCGGTTTCCTTAAGATCTTTGAGAAGTCCTACTGGACTGGTGATCCAAATCTCACAGTCAGGATATACGGATGTAATTAATGAAGCAGCGCAAATGCCATCAGCATCTCCATGGGAAAAGATTTTAACTGCCATCAATTTCTTATCTTTATAAAATGGCCATAAATAAGTTTACAATGCGATTAGGAAATCGAGAGATAGCATCAGATGTGAGGAGGTTATACAACTTACGGGATGTAATCTACGATAAAGATTGGTTAGCTAGGGCCGATGATTTTGAAGTATACTATATGTATAGGGACCTATATCTCAGTAAAAGAGATAGGGAAATCCTGCTTGACAATGGCTTGAGATACGATATAACTGTTATACCCCCTGGGATGCTGGGAAAGGAATTCGTTAAGACCTTAGGTCACTACCATCCCCTAATTCAAGGTACCTCCCTATCATATACCGAGGTTTACGAAGTATTGGAGGGTGAAGCCCACTATATCCTCCAGAAAGAAGAGAACGGCAGATTACTCGATGTTGCTGTGGTTAAAGCAGGCAAAGGCGATAAGGTCATCGTGCCTCCAAATTATGGTCATGTAACTGTGAATCCCTCTAATAAGGTTTTAAAGATGGCTAACTTTGTAGCTAGACATTTCTCCTCTATCTATGAACCGTACAAGAAGAGAGGGGGAGCCGCTTATTTCGAGATAGAGGGACATAGATTTGTGAAAAACACTAACTATGGAGAAATACCGGAATTACGATTTATAAAGCCTGCTAATTATTCTGAGATAGGGCTTAAAAAGAACCGTGAAATGTATGGACTAATAAGGAAGAACCCATCCTATCTCAGGTTTCTGATAGAACCTCACGAATACGAGGAACTTTTCCTAAAAATTATAAATCAAGAGGCGCGCTAGGCTACCGGTTTTGTTAACTTAATGTTGTTTGCTTTTATCTGGGTACGAAAGCAAATCTCACCTAAGTTTTGCTAGATTTTAGAAATCCTTTCAAAACCAGAGAAAAACTTGTCTATTTGGCAAGAATACTTCTTGTCTACCTACTAATATATGCCTCTCCAACATTAGATTAAGAGCTTTTTCAATATACGAGTTTAAGAAAATAATCATGTTATCTGGCTCTATAAATATTCGTTAGCAGAAACCCGGGAGTTCGCTTCAAAAAGGAGATTTTTTAAGGAATTAAATAATTTTATTGTTATGAATTTAAAGCATGGTATCCTAATAATTTTATTGTTTTTATTCTTCCTATTTCTTGTGGTTGCATATTTTACTGAATGGCAATATTCTAAAAAAATAATAAATACAGAGCCTCTCATCCTTTCAGATAATCAAAGGCTTGAGATCATTGACGCTAAATATATCCAAAGGAATGATATTATTCTCTCAGATAATGCAGAGTTGATAGTTCGGGATTCTTATTTTTCTCATGAAGGTCATGGGGCGCAAGCATACACTTTGAAAGCAAATGACAGTTCAAAGGTAATTTTTGAGAATTCTATACTTAGAACCAGTAGCTGGATTGATTGGGATTTTGGCGGAAATTCGCAGATTATTTACAATAATACAAATAAAAATAGTGGGAATCCTTGGCATGGACTTTTTGAAAATGCTACTGCTTATGTTTATAACACTAATTTTGGAGGAACTGCTATTAGTGATAGCCCAAAATTTATTATTAGAAACTCACATGAATTGGCATTAGAGTTATACGTTTATGAGAATTCTACAATTAACGAATCTCACTTAGTCCCTGGGTATGTTGATAAATTTGTATTCCCAAATGAGAGGGAGAAAAATATAAACTACTTAATTGATATAGAGGATTCTAATATTATTCACTGGGGCATAGGTATAGCTCCTAGGGGGAAAGTTTATCTTAGTGATTCTCGTGATGTAAATTTCTGTATGCCTATCCTTTGGCCATATATCAATGAAACTTTTTATTTTAATAATCTGAGAAAGGGCGTGGTGTATGAGAAAAGAGTAATAGAATATGGAGGCACGGAAATTTATCTAGAGAATGTTTCTTCAAGAGGATGGTGTTTCAATGTATGGGATGATAATACACTTTATGTGAAAAATTCAGATATAGATGACATAAACCATAATGGGGGCAATGGCAGGCAATTCTATGAAAATATTGTTTCTAATGTTGTAATAGCAAACGAAAACAATTATTTTGAGATAAAAAATTCTAAAATAAGGGGAGATGTTATAGCAAAAGGCAATTCAACAATTGTTCTAATAAACACTGAAGTTAAAGGAAAAATTATTGAAAAAGACAATGGAAGGATTTTTATTAAGGATTAATATTTTTTCTAAACCGCTTCTTGAATTCTTTGCAACTTTGGTGTGTTGTCTTGCATTCGGCTGTTAGCATCGCTTAAGGCCTTGTATATTACAAACTCTTATACCTCCAATAAGTTACAGAAATAGGCTACCAAAGGGATATATACTTTTAACTTATTTTTTTAGCCATGAAATCCCATATAAAGGCGGCAACAATACTCTTTACTGGCGGACTATTATTAGGTATCATTGTGGGTTTATTAAAAGAAGAGCCTCCGGCTTTCATTGCTTGGAAGTTTCTCCTAGTAGACTTTAATCAGGACACGCTCATTATCATTGGAAACAATCTTCTGGCAGCCTACGTTACTGCGTATGGTCCAGTACTGGCTTGGAGATTACTCGGTCTTAAGAAAGATCCTGGAGGCGCTGCTTTAATATATCTCATGCCCACAGTTATCTTATTTTTAAACGGGTTTACAACAGGCTTTTTCATTGGAGCTACCTTAAAGATAGGGATTTCACAGACCCTATTAAGCATTCTCCCCCATGGGATACTGGAGATACCTGCTATAATCGTAAGTGGAGCGATAGGATTACGTAATATTGAAGGACTAGAGCGGGATGATGTAATACCCCTAAAGTATTTCATAGTCGTTGCACTTGTTCTGGTGGTAGGAGCAGTGATAGAAGGCAGCATTACTCCCGTCTTATCTGGTACTGCGCCACCAGAGGTAGAAATAGTTGATATGCATGTAGAGGGGGATGTAGTATTAGGCAGAAATGCCACAGTTGCTTTAGAACTTATCAATAAGGGGATAGTGGGAGTGAATACTACTATTGTCATCTCTTCTGAAGGTGGTGGGATTAGGAGGCAGGGGCTATATCTACCTAGAGGTAGGAATATTTATTATCTCAATATAACACCGCATAAAAGTGGAAAACAGGATTATACTTCTGTCATTTTATGGAGAGGGCAGGTATTAACGCAAAAAAATTCCACACTAATCGTGAGAAAGCCAAACGTGAGGATTACAGATATCCATATCCCGGAATTATATGCAGGGGAGGATAATACGCTAATATTCGATATAGAAAATAGGGAAAATTTCTCGATGCAACTTTTGTTGGTTTTCTCGAGCACTACCGGCGCAATAACCCAGGCATCTGTTGCTCTTGATCCCCATACTAACTTAACGTATTTCTATAATGCTTCTTTCGGGCAGCCGGGGGAGAGGCGGTTTGGAGTAGATCTATATTACTTTAACGATTTGATTGACAGTAAAGTAGTAAATGCTACCGTCAAGGGACTTAGGATATCTCCGAAAATACTAGATGTTAAGATACCTGAAATGAAAGTCAATAAAACCTCGCAAATACTTATAAGGATAAAGAATATGGGAGAAAAAGGGGGTAATATCTCCTTGCTATTATTCGAAGGCGATATGCCACAGATCTTGAGAACCGGGGGAAGTACGAGTATATTTTTAAGTCGCACTCATATTGCAAAAGGTATATGGAAGACTTATGATACAGAAGTGTTGCCTGGTGAAGAAAAGAACATCTCAATATCCGTGGTAGCAAGTTATCCTCACACAGGAAAACTGCTAGTATTTGCTCTTCGAAGAGAAGTGATAAGTGACGTCTGGATTGGCGAGATTAATGTTACTCAAACTCAATAGTAGCGGGGGGTTTATCAGTTATATCATACAAAACCCTAGTAACATCAGGGATCTCCCTAGTAATCCTTTTCTGAATCCTTTTAAGCACTTCCCATGGAAGTTCCATGGCATTAGCCGTCATAGCATCAACCGATTCGACAGCCCTAACTGCTATCGTATACCCATAGTCCCGGATATCCCCTTTTACTCCAACAGTTTTTCCTTCCAATAAGCATGCTAGAGCCTGCCAGGGCTGAAGCCCTGCTTTTGAGATCTCCTCTTCTACGATAGCGTTAGCAAGCCTCACAATTTCTACTTTCTCCGGAGTAACTTCTCCGATAACCCGAACCGCTAACCCCGGCCCTGGAAACGGCATCCTCTCAGTTATGCTAGGCGGTAGCCCTAGTTCTCGTGCAACTTTCCTTACCTCGTCTTTATAAAGATCTCGCAGAGGCTCACATAACTTCAGGACCATGCCTGAAGGCAGACCTGCCACATTATGATGGCTCTTTATCCCCCCCATACTCTCGATCCAGTCTGGAGCTATTGTGCCCTGGACTAAAAACTCTGCACCGACTTTTCTAGCTTCTTCTTCGAAGACTTTAATGAATTCCTCTCCAATTATTTTTCTTTTTTGTTCGGGTTCTCGTACCCTTTTTAGAGCTTTAAAAAATCTTTCTCTCGCATCTACTACTACTAAGTTCATTCCAAGCTTATTACGGAAGACCGATATTACCTCTTCTTTCTCTCCTTTCCGCATGAAACCATGATCTACGTAGACCGCAACTAGATGTTTACCAATAGCTTTATGGGCTAATACTGCCGCGGTTGAACTATCTACTCCCCCTGACAACGCTATGATAGCGGTTTTGTTATCGACTTGTTCTCTTATCTCTTTTATTGCGTCCTCAATAAATTTCTTAGGATCGAACATCATTTTTCCTCCGTAGAGCCGCTTCCACAAAAGCCTTGAAAACAGGTGCGGGCCTAATTGGCCGAGACTTAAACTCTGGATGGAACTGAGTAGCTAGGAAATGAAAGTGATCAGGGATTTCTAGAATCTCCATTCTCCTCCCACGGTCACTTTTTGCAGAAAAACATAGCCCATGTTTTTCCAGCTCCTCAATGTAATCTGGGTTTACCTCGTATCTGTGCCTATGTCGTTCACCAATTTTTTGCTTCTTATATATCTCGTAAGCCAAGGTATCTGGTTCTATTATAATGGGAATCTCTCCAAGCCTCATTGTTCCTCCCATCTGTTTCACTCTCTTTTGTTCTGGAAGCAGGTCTATTACCGGATGAGGCGTATCTTCATCAAGCTCTACGCTATTGGCTCCTTTAAGTCCTGCCACATTTCTAGCAAACTCTACTACTGCCAGCTGGAAGCCAAAACAGATACCAAGGTAGGGTATATTATTTTCTCTCGCATATTTAATGGCAAGAATCTTCCCTTCTGCCCCTCGCTTACCAAATCCTCCTGGAACTAAGATGCCGTCAGCTTTTTCCAATTCCCATACCTTAGATGGATCCTCCTCGAGATCTAAAGATTCTACCCAAAGAATGTCAACTCGTGCATCATTAGCAGTTCCAGCATGCCTCAAAGCCTCGGTTATACTAATATACGAGTCTCGTAGGCCTGTATATTTACCAACTACCGCGATACTTACATTTGTCTTAGGATTTTTAATTTTATAAACTAGTTTCTCCCAATCTTTAAGGTCATGTTTTCTTTCCCTTAAATTCAGCTTACTTAGAATGTTATCCCCTAGCCCCTGCTTTTCCATAACTAAGGGTACCTCATAAATGGTATCTACATCATGATTGCTAATCACATCTAGCTTACTTACATCGCAAAATAAGGCCAGTTTTGCTTTAGTTGCCTCTAAAAGTTCTTCTTCGGTACGGCATATGAGGATATCAGGTTGTATACCTATACCTCTGAGCTCTTTAACACTATGCTGTGTGGGCTTAGTTTTCTGTTCTCCTACAGCCTTTAGGGTGGGTACTAGGGTAACATGGACAAAGAGAACATTTTCTTTGCCCATCTCCATCCTCATTTGCCGCATAGCCTCGAGGAAAGGCATGCTTTCTATGTCTCCAGTAGTACCACCTATCTCAACTAATAGGACATCCGGGTTGTTAATCCTAGCTATTTCATATATCTGCCTTTTAATCTCATCGGTAACGTGAGGGATAATCTGTACTGTTTGACCAAGGTATTTCCCCTTTCTCTCGCCTTCTAAAACCGAAAGATAAACTTTTCCTGTGGTTATATTATGATCCCGGCCTAACTCGACATCAAGAAAGCGTTCATAATGACCAAAATCGAGATCAGCTTCATATCCATCTTTAGTAACCCACACTTCTCCATGCTGGAAGGGGTTCATAAGTCCTGGATCTACGTTGAGGTACGGGTCTATCTTACAAACGTCTACAGAAATCCCCCTGCTGGAAAGGATTTTACCTATTGCTGCAGTGCTAACTCCTTTCCCTAATCCTGAGAGGACTCCCCCGGTTATAATTATGAAATTAGTCATAGCTTTTCTTCCCTTAGATCTATTGTTTCCTCTATATCAGGTCCCGTTGAAATAAGGGTTACAGGGACTCCCATTTTTTTCTCCACTTCTTCTACGAAACTTTTAGCTTTACTTGAAAGCTCGTCGTAAGACTTAACTCCCTTAATTTCTCTATCAAGGTAGTCAAGGCAGGTCAAAGCAATTTGGCTAGCTGAGTTTATCATCACAGAATACTTAGCCATCTCAAAATCAAATCTACCGGAGCGCCTTCTCCTACCAGTGACTGTTCCATATTCTACTATTCCAAGTCTCTCGGCTTCTTCCATCGTCATCTCTGTCGGAAAAGGTCCCTCTCCTACACGGCTAGGAAAAGTCTTAAAAACAACTATAACATCCTTGACTCTGCGCGGCCCTATTCCTACATCGACAGCTGCCATCCCTGCGTTTGTATCCTTAGAAGTCACATAAGGGTAAGTGCCATAAAATAGGCTGAGGCCAAATCCTTGAGAACCTTCTACTAGTACTTTTTTTCCATTATCTAACCCCTGGTTTATTTCTAAGGGGACATCTGTCAAATAGGGCTTGAGAATCTCGATATCCTGAGCCAATTTTAAACTCCGGTTTGCTCTATCAATATTGGCAGGTCCACAGCCTGTGCCTGTACTACCGATGGTTTTAGCTAGATGTCCAGAACTCTTGTCTCTTTTAATGTGTTTCTCCTCGATTATACCGCATCTCTTGTCTATGCCTATCCTATCTGAGATGCCCAGGTCTTGGATTTCTTTCAGTATAACCTCTGGGTTTACTAATACGCCTGCTCCTATCAAGAGGCGAGCTTTTTCATAGATGAATCCGGATGGAGTAAGTCTGAGGGGATACTTTTTGCCCTTATATATCACAGTGTGACCGGCATTAGGCCCTACTCCGGCTCTAGCAATGATGTCTGGCTTATCTTTAAGACAAAGATAACTCACAATCTTCCCTTTCCCCTCATCTCCCCACTGTCCTCCAACTAATATTGTTGCCACGATTTCACCTTCACTACAATAACCAGAATTAGCTACGCTAAATCTGGTTGAATTCTAAAAACAGTAGCATCACTATCACTTTTATTCTTTATAAAATTTTGCATGTAAATATTCTGGCTAAAAAATATCCCATAAAAACTTTAAACTATCTGTATAACAAAATATCCGTTAAGCTGGAAATACTGAAGCATTTTTAAACGGAAGTTTTAATATTCTCATGCTGGGAATAAGTATTCGAGTGAGTTGCTCCTATGATTATCGTGAGATATGGCGAAATTGGAACAAAATCTAGGCAGACTAGAAGGACAATTGAAGCTAGGCTTATAAAGAATATCAAGGAGGCTATAGGAGAAATTAAAGTATTCAGAGAATATGGGAGGATCTTCGTAGATTCCGATTCCAGAGAAGATGCTGAGAAAATATCCAAGGTGTTTGGGGTAGTGTCAACGTCTGTAGCTTTAAAAACCTCTTCGGATCTTGATGAAATAATCCAAATAGGCGTTGAGTTGGCTGTAAAAAAGATTGATGCGGGTAAAACTTTTGCTGTTAGAGCCCGGCGGGTAGGTGACCTCCCCTACACTAGCAAAGACCTAGAAAATAAATTAGGAGCGGCGATAAGGGAAGCAACTTCTGCAAAGGTGAATCTAAAGGCTCCTGATATAACTATTTATGTGGAAGTTAGAAATGAAGACGCTTACATTTTTGATGAGATAATACGAGGCGTTGGAGGATTGCCAGTTGGTACTCAGGGAAAGGCTATCGCGCTGGTGAGTGGAGGAATAGATTCGCCCGTCGCAACTTGGATGATGATGAAAAGGGGTGTAGATCCGGTATGCTTATACATGGATAGCTCAGAGATTTTCGGAGAAGGAGCAAGAGAAAGGGCGTTTAACACTATAAAAAAGCTAGCGGAATGGAGAAACCAGAAAATTAAAACCTATTTGGTTCCTTATGGGGATGTCTTATCAAAGATTAGAGAAAGCGGTAGACTAACCTGCGTTCTTTGCAAGAGAAGTATGTTGAAGATTGGAGAGAAAATCGCAAAAAAGGAGGGAGCAAAGGCTCTAGTGACGGGGGAGAATCTAGGCCAAGTAGCGAGTCAAACTATGGATAACTTGTACGCAGTAGATAGAGCGGTTGAGATACCTGTATTTAGACCTCTTTTAGCCTTCGATAAAAATGAAATAATAGGGATAGCAAAAAAAATAGGCACCTATGAGCCTTCTACCGAGACGGTCGCATGTTGCTGGGGTCCTCCTAAATATCCTGAAACGAGAGCAAAACTTGAGAAGGTTATAGAGGCTGAAAAAGACACTGCTATAGACGGTCTTATTAATAAAGCAGTTGAAAGAGCAAGAGTAGTAGAGGTAGGATAGTGCATTTTTTAGTAACTACGCCGAGCGGATTTGAAAAAGAAGCGATAGATGAGATAAAAGAAGCATTAGGATCTGGGAGCATTAGAACTACATATTTTAAGGGATTGTTGTTAGGCAAAACCTATTTGAGTAAAGAAGAATTTCTTAACCTCTTTAGAACGTTAGATACTACGTATATCCACAAGCTTATACCAGTAGATTATATTACTGGTGCTGCGATAGAAGAAATCAAAGAATCTTTTAAAATAAAACGTTTTAACGCGAAATTTGCAGTCAAGTGCAGTAGGAGAGGCCATCATAGCTTTACGTCTATAGATGTCGAAAGAGAGGTCGGTAGCTTTATACGAAATCTCGGTGGGAAGGTGAATCTATCGGATCCTGAAGTTTTGTTTATTGTCAATATAATACAAGACTACAGCTGCCTAAGTGTTTTGAATCCTAGTGAGATACTGAGAAAAACCCCTAAAGTCAAAAAGAGATGGGCCAAAGGTAAGCGGCCTATCTCCAGAAGCGAGCTTAAGATGAGGGAAGTAATATCGAGGTTTCCTGAGATTTTTAACCGCAATTTCACTGCACTAGATTTAGGAGCTGCTCCGGGAGGATGGAGTAGGGCTCTCTCTGAAAAAGTTGGAAAAGTTATATCAATCGATAATGCAGAGCTAGCTGATGAGGTAAAAAGTATAGAGAACATTTTTTTCATTAAATCAAAAGCGGAGGATATATGTTTGGATGAATCTGTAGATATCCTTACCAATGACACTAACATAAACCCTAGGCTCTCTGCGGAGTTAAGCGCTAGACTATCTAAAATGTATTTAAAAGAGGGCGGTTTTTTGATACACACAGTTAAGACGGCGGAGAAGACACCTATGGCACAAGCTTTAAATTTGGTATTAAGGGAAGTTAAACAAGAGTTAGCTAAAGGCGAAATAGAGGTATTAGATACAATAAAGCTAAAATACAATACAAGAAATGAGATAACAATAATAGGTAGAAGAGGAACCCAAGAATGGACGTAAAAACCACATTTATAATCGCAATGGCTATTGTCATAGTTACCATGTATTACCTGGAGAGGGAGATGAAAAAAGAGCAAATATTTTGGCTCTATTCTGGCTTAGGGGTTCTTTTTGGCCTAGCTTCCGTTTACACAGTAGCGAAAGACATCCCTTCTTATGACTACTATATAACCTTCGCTGTACTTTTCATTCTAATCGCAATAATATACTTCGATCAAGAGGAGAGCGCAGTAGAAAGCAAAGAGAAACCGGTGAAGAAAGCTCAAAAAAAGAAGGCTAAAAAACGGAAAAAGAAGTGATGTTGATATAATGTACGAGCTAACCGAGGAAGGCTGGAAGTATTTGAGGGAGGGTTTACCTGAAAAAAATCTTATTGAAACCTTGGAGGCTCCCTTGCCTATTAGAGAAGCTCAAGGTAAAATAGAAAATCTTGCAGTAGCGCTCCAATGGGCTAAGAAAAAAGGGTGGATCACAATAAAAGATGGCAAGATAACCCCTCTTAAAAAACCGGAGACTATACCTGAAGAAGAGGCTCTTAAAAAAATATCCCAAGGGGAGGAGGTTAGTAGCGATATACTATCTCTTCTTTTATCTAGGAAACTGGTAAGGAAGGTAAGGGAGGATATATACAAGAAGGCTAAGAAGCTTTCGGGCAAGGAAGTAACCCACCTAACTGAGGAACTAATAAAAACCGGTTTATGGAGAGAAGTAAGCTTTAAACCATATAATGTCGAGGTTCCGGGTAAAAAAATCTATCCCGGTAAAAGACAGCCTTATCTACAATTCGTAGCAAAAATAAAGAGAAAACTTGTTGAATTGGGATTTAAGGAGATGGTTGGACCTCTCATAGAAACTGAATTCTGGAATTTTGATGCACTCTACCAGCCTCAGGACCATCCAGCGCGAGATTGGACTAGCACATATCAGTTGAAGTATCCTAAAATAGGAAAACTGCCGAGGGAGGAAATAGTGGAACAGGTCAAAGCATGCCACGAAGATGGCTGGATTACTGGATCTAAGGGATGGCGGTATAAATGGGACCCCCGTAAGGCTATGCGGCTTTTGCCCCGAGCTCATGGAACATGCCTATCAGCAAGAACTCTAGCTTCTAATCCTGAAATACCTGGAAAATATTTTGCTATCGCTAGGTGCTATAGGCCTGATGTCTTAGACGCTACTCATTTAATAGAATTCAATCAAGCGGAGGGTATAGTTATAGATGAATCCCTAAACCTCAAAAATCTGTTAGGCATCCTGGAAATATTTGCGAAAGAGATAGCCGGAGCAGAAAAAGTTAAGTTTTTCCCAGATTATTATCCCTTCACAGAGCCATCTGTTCAACTTTCGGCATATCACCCTGAGATGGGATGGATCGAGTTTGGAGGCTCAGGGATATTTAGAGAGGAGCTAACTAAGCCCTTGGGTATAGATGTGCCTGTGATAGCATGGGGGATAGGTATTGATAGGCTGGCGATGTTTAAGCTAGGCGTTGACGATATAAGATATCTCTTCTCTCATGATCTAAGATGGCTAAGAGAAACTAAGATGGTGTTATAAAAATGCCAACCGTTGAGTTTTCATTAGAGGACCTACGTAAATTGCTTGGTTTTAACATTACCTATGAAGAATTAGAAGACAAAGGCATCCTTTTCGCTAAGGGGGAGATAGAGTCATTTTATGATGAGCAGGTAAAGATAGACGTAAAAGATACAAATAGACCTGATTTGTGGAGTGTAGAAGGTATAGCTCGAGAACTTAGAGGGCATTATGGTATTGAGGAGGGCCCACCGAAATATGAGGTTAAGACATCAGAAATCAAAATGCTAGTCGATAAAAAAGTAGAAAAAATCAGGCCAAAGACAGTTGGCGCAGTTGTTAAGGGCCTTGAGTTTGATGATGATTCTATAAAGCAAACAATACAGTTACAGGAAAAAATACATCAAACTTATGGGAAAAACAGAGAGCTAGTCGCTATAGGCGTATATGATTACGATAAGATAGTGCCTCCTATAAGATATACAACAGTTCTGCCGGATGGAATAAAATTCGTGCCCCTTGATTTTGATGAAGAGTTAACGCCTGCTGAAATACTCCGATTGCATCCTAAAGGTAGAGAATATGGCCATATAATAAGCGAATATTCTGAATATCCCCTTATGATAGATTCTAAGGATAACGTACTCTCTATGCCTCCGATCATAAATTCGGTCTATACCGGTAAAGTAACACCAGAAACAAAAAACGTCTTTATAGAGCTAACTGGATGGAGACTAGAGAGGCTGAATGTTGCGTTAAATGTAATCGTAGCGGCACTTCATGACCGAGGAGGCGAAATTCAGAGCGTTGAAGTGCAATATCCTAATCATACGATTGTAACGCCTGATTTAACTCTAAAGGAGTTCAAAATGGATTTTCGAGAATGTAAAAAAATATTGGGTCTAGAAATATCTAAAGAGGATATTATAAGTCTCCTTGCTAAGGCTAGGTATGAAGCTACCTTCAAAGACGGGAGTATAGTAGTGAAATATCCCCCTTATAGAGATGACATTATGCATCAGCGAGATGTTATGGAGGATGTCGCAATAGCTTATGGTATAAACTCTATTCAGCCAGAGCCTCCTAAAATCAGCACGATAGGTAAAGAAGATGAAAAAGAGGAATTATGCGACTCCATAAGAGAAGCTATGGTAGGGCTAGGTTTTCAAGAGATATTGACATTCTCGCTAACAAACAAGGATTTCCTCTTCAAAAAGATGAATCTGGTGGAAGAAAGAGTTTGTGAAATAGAGAATCCCGTTAGTGCTAATTGGACGGCATTAAGAAATTGGCTACTTCCTAGCCTCCTAGAATTTTTAACCTATAATCTTCACGTAGAGTTTCCGCAGAGAATTTTTGAGGTGGGTGATATTGTAGAAATAGATGAACAAGAGGAGACTTCAACTAGGACTGTTAAAAAACTTGCCTGCGTAATTACTGATGCAAAAGTAAGTTATGAAGATATTTCATCTGTAGTTGATTCTTTATTGAGAAACTTGGGTATAAGCTATAAACTCAAGAAAGTAAAACACAATAGTTTTATTCTTAACCGCGTGGCAGAAGTCAAGATTAATAAAGAACATGCGGGCGTAGTTGGGGAGATTCATCCTATTGTATTAAACAATTGGGGGCTAGAGAAGCCGCTAGTTGCTTTTGAGCTTAACGTTGACTTAATCTTCAATATTATTAGACAATACTCATCATAAAAAAAGCAACTATACAAATAGTTAGCCAGATGGGCTTACTCCAGGCAATAACTTTTGATCCATCGAGCGGGGGAAAAGGCAGCATGTTAAAAAGAGCTAACCATGCGTTTATGATAACACCCAATCTAAATCCTATAATATAAAAAATCACAGCTAGTCCAAGATTTGCTGAGGCACCGGCAGCCGATATTACCCCATTCTCCCTCCTACTTATACTATAGTATCCCGGCATTATGTATACCGCTCCTGGAGCAGCAAATATTATCCCCAGTGCTATTACAAGAAAAAAAGATAAAATCAACCCGCTCTCCCACATCCTATACTCTGCGTAACATCCATATTTCTGTGCAACTATCTTATGGGACAACTCATGACAGATAAAGGCAAGGCTGACTCCTACTAGAGATACTGCTACGGTACTAGGCAGGGGTACGCCCCCATGCATATACCATGCAAAGACGAAAGCCAAAACTACTGCTGAGATAGCCAATTCTTTGATTTCTCGTGCAGAAAATGTAAACTTCATAGTACTTCCCTTTGTACAAAGTTTTCCTCATAATAAAGAAGATTCACTTCAGGCGGGAAGAATATTCCCCCGTAATTGACAATCTCGCCTTTACCTCTTCTAGAATTAAATTCTATATCGATAACATCTCCAACCTTGCCATGAGAAATTGCTTTTGCGAAAGTTTTCTTCATAAAAAATCCAAAAGGGCTCTCGTCTTTCATGGAGATCAGAACAATATCCCCTTTTTTTACTCCCCTGACCTTAAGGGCTTCCTTAAAGATATATGGGGAGAGTAGGCTTACTGCAATAAATAGAAAGATCTCACTTTTAAGTGAAGCTAAATTAGGAAAGGCAGCGAAAACTATCAGTAAACAAGATATAAGCAAAATATAAAATTTAAAAAAGCTTGTGATTCTCATATTTCTCACCCTAATAAGTTTTTTATTAATGGCAGCATTATTTTTTGAAAAGATACTAGAGTTCCTAAGGAGCTACCTAAATTTGCGAAGGCCGTAACTAAAAGCACTTTGAAAGCCTTATTTCTCAGCAATTCTCTAAAGCTAGTTGTTTTAAAGATATCCGAGACATCTCGCACAGTTACTTTTTTAACTTTAATTTCAGCTAGCCCTGCAAACCATCCAGCCGCTAGCATAGGGTTTAGAGAGGTAAAAGGTGCAGCTAACATGCCTACGATTGCTGATATAAAGCTTCCTCCTACCAACAGTACCATTAAGAAGGTAGGAATAGAATGAAGCAGAATCCAACTCATAATAGGTTGTTCAAGAGAAATTCCATGATATAGTGCCAGTATAAATATGCTCATTACGAAGGCAGGGACTCCATATTTCAAGGATTTTCCTATACTCACTCTTTTTTTGGGTATCTCTACTAGCTTGGAAGTGGGAGGGATCTTGTTAGGATTAGATAAATAGTCCTCTATTCCACGCTTATGACCAGCTCCGACTACTACCAAAATATTTTCATATTTTGCTTGGAGTTCCAGTAGCTTTGAGGCCATATATGCGTCTCTTTCAGTAACTAAGGTTTCAAACAAATTTGGTGATATTTTTTTAAAAACATTCAATATTTCCTCTAAATTCTCCTCTTTCTTTACATTCTCTATTTCTTTTTCGACATCTGTTGCAGAAAGCGAGAAAACATATATCATCTCTTTTATCGCCCTGAGTTTTTCTAATAGTGTCATCTTGGAAAAGGCCCTATTTAGAGTAATTTTAATATCTCTATCTATCAATGCGTACTCTACTCCTAATTCTTTTGCAGTATCAATTGCTATAAGCATCTCTTTGCCAGGCTTTACCCCCACTTCTTCTCCAAGCCGTCTTTGTAGAAAAGAAAGTAAAATGTTTGCAATTACAAAGGAAGACTTCTTGCTTTTTATTAGATCGATTATAGGTATTTCTCTACCTTCGGTTAATCCCTTATACCTCACCGGACAAAGCTCTACAGCTACTACATCTGGCTTTAATTCAAGTATCTTATCCCTTACCTCTTCTACGCTTTCCTTTGAGATATGTGCTGTAGGAATTATAGTAATCATTTTAAAACCTCATATTCAAGAATAAAGTCTTCACCAAGTGGATAATTTCTCTTAAGGCCGAGTTTTACACCTTCTTTTATTAGATTAAATCCTTCGCCTTCAACTAATGTTACAGCTTTTTCTCCGCCAACTATCACAGGTGCGATGGCAACTCTAACTTCATCAACTAATCCTCCACTTAACATGCTCCAATTAAGAGTTCCGCCTCCCTCTAGTAAGATGGTTTTTATAGACATCTCGTAAAGTTTCTCCATTAGGCATTTTAAATCTACTTTATCTTTTCCGCATATTATAACCTTAGCTTTCTTCTTCAATTGAGTAACTCTCTTTTTATCTGCCTTTTTAGAGACCGCTATTATTGTTTCGGCTTCCCCGCTTAGTACTCTTGAGGATAAGGGAGTCCTTCCTTTGCTGTCTACAACTATCCGTATGGGATTATCCTTTTTTTTACCGGGGATTTTGTGTACTGTAAGGCGGGGATTATCTACTATGACAGTATTTATCCCTACCATAATGGCGTCAACTTTCTTTCGAAGCTCGTGCACGCGCATTAAGTCTTCGGATCCAGATATCTCAGAGTTTCTGGACTTTGATGCAATTTTTCCATCAAGGGTCATTCCTGCATTTAAAATAACATAAGGCCTCATAACAACCAAATCCCGATCACAATAGATAGTATCCCTATGGTCATCCTTAAGGTAACCCTCTCTTTTAAAAAAATTATCGCAAATACTGTAGAAAACAAAGGGATTACAGATGATAAAGAAGTGGCTCTTGCAGTCTGAATCAGGGTAATACTATATAGAAATAAAAAACTGCCTACTCCCAGAGCTAGTACACTTGCGATCCCTAAATATGCGAAGGATATCTTTTCAGGAGTGATCCTTCCGCCCGTAGAATAAAATATGATAGAGAGGAAAAGCAGTACTAGCGGAAGTCTGATAGTAGTGGCGAGGAATGGTTCCACTGACCTTAATCCAAAGGATGTAAGATAAATAGAAAATGCCCAAGTGATAGCAGTACCAATTGCAAATAAAATCCCGGATTGTTGATTTTCGCTATCTGTCTTTTCATGAAGAAGCCATATCCCTGCCACTATGAGGCATGTTCCTAGTACTGTTGAAACATATGCTTTCTCTTTAAGCAATACGGTAGAAAAGAGGATTGTGAATAAGGGGTAAGTACTTGAGATAGGAACAGCTCTTGAAACTCCAGCATATTTTAAGCTCTTTAAAAAAAGTAGGTCTCCTAGCCCTAGTCCAACCAATCCTCCAGCAACCACATAAAGTAGAGGTTCTAAAGATGCTTGGAAATCTAGTCCTTTAACAAGAATATAAGAGAATGTAACAAAAAAGGTACCAATTACAAGTCTAACGATGTTAGCAGGAAAAGGCTCAATCTTGTAGAGACCTTTCTTATAGAGAACAGATGCTATAGCCCACGAGAGGGCAGCAAGCAGTGCCGCCGCTTCTCCCTTCATAATTCATCTCCGGAGTTTTAGAACTTGAGCTGTCCTAACTATATCAGTCCTTGATACTATCCCTACAACCTGACCATCTTTTACCACGGGTACTCTTCCAATACCGAGCTTCATCATTTTGGTGAGCACATCGATAGTATTATCCTCTGGCGATACGGTAACTACATCCTTTGACATTACATCTCCCACTTTAATTTCTCGCCACTTTGTTTTAGGTATTCTTGCTAAGTCTGTGAACGTTATAATACCGATTAACGAGCCATCTTTAATCACAGGGTAACCCATATGTCGGTGCTCCAGTATTATATCGGAGAACTCTTCTAGGCTCATATCTTCAGAGACGTATATTACCTTACTACTCATAACATCTTTTACTTTAATCCCCTTTAAAAGAGCGGAAATCTCCATAGATTCCAGTTCTTGGGATGCTCCGACGTATACAAAAAATGATATTACAAGCAGCCACCAATTAAAAAACATGCCGAAGAGGAACATCATTATCGCAATTAACTTAGCTAACCCTGCTGCGATATCTGTGGCGGCGTTAAAGCCTATTTTCATGGCCAATAGAGCTCTTAATACCCTCCCTCCGTCCATCGGTAATGCGGGGATGAATAAATTAAATGCTCCTAAGAGCACATTTACCTTGAAAAATAATACTAACAAGTCGAGGAAACTAAATAATCTAAAATCAAAGAATGGAAATATCCTTGAGGAACCGCCAGGTATTAGTGCGATTATAAGGTAAGTCAATGCTGCGAATAAAAAATTGAGGCCAGGACCCGCAATAGAAATCATAAATTCTTCCTTTGGATCCTCCGGCATCTTTTCCATTGCTGAAACCCCCCCGATAGGGAATAATGTTATCTTCTCTATTTTTATATTCCTAGACATAGCAACGAGTGAATGAGAAAATTCATGTAAGACCACCGTAAAAAAAAGGAGTGAGAGGTAGACAAAAATATCTAATCTTCCAGAAATTAAACTAATAGCGAAGACAAAGACCATAAGAAGAATGAATAATATGTGAAGTTCGATTGGAATTCCAAAAAGTGTTCCTATTTTTACAGATTCTTTCATATCTAATCGAGGTTGGTTGACAATTAAAAATTTTGCTATATTAGGCTTGTAAGTGAAACCTTAAATAACCAGAAAATAAAATTCAAGGAAGAATATATTCTCGGTGAAAGGAGTGATTTTATGAAAGAAGACCCAGAAACCATAATGAGCTTATCAAAAGAAGAAAGAGTTTTTTATCCTTCAAAAGAATTTAGGGAAACCGCCATTATAAAAAGCCTTGAAGAATACCGTGCTCTTCAAAGAGAAGCGGAAGAAGATTTTGAAGGCTTCTGGGCTGCACAGGCAGAATGTATTGACTGGTTTAAAAAATGGGATAGAGTTGTAAGTTATGATTTTACTGTTCCATACGTGAGGTTCTATGAAGGGGGAAAGCTGAATGCGTCTTATAATTGTATTGATAGACACTTAAGTGGGCACCGGAGAAATAAGGCAGCACTCATATGGCAGGGAGAAAGCCATCTTCAACGTAAAGTGTTCACATATCTACAGTTGCATAGAGAAGTTTGTAGATTTGCAAACGTACTCAAAAAACATGGAGTAAAAAAAGGGGACCGGGTTACAATATTCATGCCAATGGTACCTAGATTGACTATTGCAATGCTGGCTTGTGCGAGAATTGGCGCGGTACATAGTGTTGTATTTAGTGCATTTTCTCCGGAAGCCCTTAAAAACCGAATACAAGACGCTCAATCTAAGATGTTGATAACTACAGATATAGCTTATCATGCGGGAAAAGTTATACATCTAAAGGAAAAGGCTGATGAGATCCTCCCTGACTGTGATTCTATTCAGTCAGTTATTGTTAGAAATATAGGAAATGCCGAGGTAAATATGGAGGAGGGTCGCGACTACTGGTGGGAAGAAGAAACACACTCAAGCGATATCAAAGATGAATGTCCCCCGGAACCTATGGATGCAGAAGACCCCTTATTTATATTATATACAAGTGGTTCTACAGGGAAACCTAAAGGAATAATACATACTACTGGAGGGTATATGGTCTATGCCAATATGACTTTTAGGTATATTTTTGATATAAAGGATACTGATATCTTCTGGTGTACGGCTGATGTCGGGTGGATAACAGGCCATACATATATGGTCTATGGTCCATTATCTGCTGGAGCGACTGTGCTAATGTTTGAGGGTACTCCAACTTATCCTAATCCGGATAGATATTGGAGTATAATAGAGAGACACAAAGTTTCTATATTTTATACTGCTCCTACTGCGATTAGAACCCTTATGAAGTTTGGTGAGGAATGGCCTAATAAGCATGACTTATCAAGCCTACGGCTTTTGGGGACAGTAGGAGAGCCCATTAATCCGGAGGCATGGCTTTGGTTTTATAAGGTAATAGGAAAAGAGCGATGTCCTATAGTGGATACTTGGTGGCAAACCGAATCTGGCGGCATATTAATTACCCCTTTACCCGGGGCAACCCCTCTCAAACCCGGCTCGGCTACATTACCTTTTCCTGGAATATTTCCTGAAGTTTTAAAAGAAGATGGTACTCCTGCGGAAGCAAATGAAGGCGGGTACCTAGTTATTAAAAAACCATGGCCTGGTATGCTGAGAGGGATATTTGGTGATAAAGGTAATAGGAGATTTAAAGAGATTTACTTTAGCAAGTTCAAGGGGAAATATATGACGGGGGATGCCGCTAAGGTTGATGAGGATGGATATTTTTGGATTATGGGCCGTATTGACGACGTTATAAATGTATCTGGGCACCGTTTAGGAACTGCTGAGATAGAAAATGCACTAGTTTCTCATGATGCTGTAGTTGAAGCGGGCGTGGTAGGTGTGCCTCACCCTATAAAAGGTCAGGCGATATATTGTTTTGTAGTTTTGAAAAAAGATGTAGAAAAGAGGGACGAACTAAAAAAAGAGCTAATTCAACATGTAAGAAAAGAGATAAGCCCTATTGCAACCCCTCACTACATACAATTTGCAAATGGGCTTCCTAAAACTAGAAGCGGTAAGATTATGCGAAGAATACTCAAAAAGATAGCAGAAGGTGATTACGAAAATCTAGGCGATACGTCTACCCTCGCTGATCCTACGATAATAAAATCGCTAATTGATGGCAGAATACCTATAGAAAAATGAGAATTTTATAGATTTTATCCTTTATTTCTCTGCTTCAGGATAGATGTTAATGAGGGAAATTTTCTCTTGAATTCGGTGTCTAGAAGAGGGTCTGAAACAAAGTCTCTGAGTATTAAGTATATCTGTGTTTCGTCAGGTTCTTTTATCCTATATTTCTCTAGAAGTTTTTTTCTTTCAATAATCTCCTCCATATCATAGCTCCGCGTCTATTTTTTGTTTTATTACTACAAAACCGGTTCCCTCTATTTCTACGATGACGTAGTTATTTACTCTCTTTTTTGTTTCATCTGGGCAGAGGATAATATGACTTGAGCTTTTTTTAGAAATACTTTTTTTCATCTCTTCCCCCACCGGACTTTGCGTGTTTTATTTCCCCTCTTTTCCCCACCCCTAATAGTTCGTAAAGGCGTTTAACATCGCTTTGTAGAGGGGATACTTGCTCCATTTACTTCACCTCCTAATGAAATATTGTTAAATTAAAAAAGAAAATTTATAGAAAATAATATTTACTATACTATTTCTATAATATTTTTTGAAAAAAATAGATAAATATTCTATAAAAAATCAAAACAAAAATAGACTTATATTAACCTTAAAAAATAAAATAATAATATTTTTTTTAATATATGGCCAATCTATTCTGCTATTAACTATCTTTTCAAAGTTACGATCTTTGAAGGACTAAAGAGTAATTTAGCTCGGGATATAAACCTCTTTAATGTGAACTGTTTCTCACTTTTAGGATATAGGATTTATAAAACATAGAAATAAATTTAATTTTTTATTTTATCATTAAATTATTAATAAAATAATTAAAGAAATAAAATTTTTTAATAATATTATAAATTTATAATAAAGTAAATTTTTAATTTAATTAACAAATAAAAATTCTAAAAAATTTATCTATTATGGTTTAAAATTCTTTTTTTTATTAAAAAATTTTTTCCCTAATGAAGTATATTATTTATACAATAATTCTTATGCTTTTATCCTCAAGGCGTAATCCAGATTTCATAAAACATACACGTTCTACAGGTATTTGGAAAGGAAGTTCATTACACAGGAATATTGTAACTTTAGGCTCTGCTATATTGCTAATTCTTTTACTATACATTCCTACAAAGTCATATGAGATATCAAAAGCTAAGAAAATTAGAAAATATTCTATAGGAAAAAATGTAGTTAAACAAATCGCAAGAATACCCAGTTTTAGTGTGCATCTGTGTTCAAAAAAAAATTTTATCAGCCGCCGAGTTTTGTGGATGTCCGTATAGTCATTGCCTAGTTCATCAATAACTCCGAAGATAGTTAAAATAATCAGCGGTATCCAAAATATCGTAGCTCCCATAATCAGCGTAGTCAAAGCGAGTGCAAGAGTACTTGCAATAAATACTGTATTATCTATTTTTCCAGAGAAAAGAACCCCTGCTAAAATTGAAAATAATATTGTCCCGGAGTAAGGATCTTTCAGAGATAAAAAAATCCACAATATTACTAGTATTACTGCAGTAATACTAGCTAGCTTTTTATTAAATATTCCTTCATCGAAGGCATCGTCAATAAACTTTAGACCACCACCTATTATTCCAAAAGCTAGAATAGTACTCGCTATTGAAATGAAATGGTTCATAGATATACTTCCATCTAACCTAGGGACTTATCTAACTTTATTTTCTAAAATAAATATTTTTTGTGGTCACCACTGTTCCTCAAGAGGTATTGACCTCTTTTTTGGCAATCCTCCATGAAGTTTATCAAAATTTAAGTAAGTTTTTTCTCGCCCTACTAAAATGAGAACGTTATCAAACCATTTTTTAATTTCTTCATATTTATTTTCTTGAAATGTTTTAGGATAAAGAACTATTATTACAGTACAATTCCACTTTCGAAGTCCCTCAAGCTGTCGATATAAAACTTTGGTTATCTCATCTTGGTTATAGTACCTCAGGAGATCATTAAATACGTCTATGACTATTCTTTTATGTTCTTCTTTTGAATATTTTTTAACCGCTTTTGTTAAGCTAATTTTCCATGAGATGATTGTGGGGGGTATAATTATTTTATGAGGTTCCTCTCTGATGCTAGATACTGGTGATGTTGTATATATCGACTGATAGAGGTCTATTAGAGTGGTTTTTTTAATTTCAAAATCCATTAAAAGATTATTATATATCTCTTGTGAGGGTAGTTTTGATGTTGCATAAATATTACAATCACCGTCTTTTAATCCTTGACGTATGAAGGATTCTAGAAATTCGTTCTTATACTTATTTTCTTCAGATATTAGAAGGGTCATAGTACCTTTTTTTAGTCCGCCACTAATCCGGTCTACAGGATTGATACCTGAAGGCACTATGTCTAACAAATCTACTACAGAAAAACCGTAATTAGAGAGGTCTCTATTCACTAACTCTTTTACAGATTCATACAGTAACTTATCTTCAAAAGGGAACCTCTCCTCTATGGAACGCAAATACATTTTTAAATATCTTATAAAGTTTCTTCTGGAAATTCTTTTTTCAGTCTTAAAATTGATTTTGGAATCCCGGAGTTCTAATGATTCGAAGAAATCATCTACCCTTTTTAGTTTGTTAAAAATTTCTTGATGTTCTTCAACAGGGACAAATGGCTTGATTTTTTCGATTATAGTATTAATCGCATACTCATAGAGAAGAGGATAGTATTCGTCTTCATCAAATTTAGATCTTAAATCTGCGGGGAGGAGTAGTACCTTTTCTTTCAAGGTTTCTTTTATTTCTCTCTTTATATCGCGTTCTCCGAGGGGTGTAACTTTACCTAAATCCTTCCTATCCTGGTACATTTCAAGCAACATTGCAACGGCAACAACAGTCCTAGCTTTTTCATTTAGTTCTGATAGGTCAAAAGACCTCTTGGCAGGATTGTACTTGATCGTAGATAGTTTACTGTCTAGATGCTTGTATGTGTCTACAATTTTTTTCCATTTTTTCTCAAGGTAATCTACCCTGAAATATGCGCTCGTATGATGGTAGAAAAGATACATCAGGCTTTTTTCACCTTTTTTATGTATCGGATGATATCCTAACGTTCTTATTGACGCAATTTCGATTAAAAGCATCACGAAATAGCTTATAAAAAAGAAATCGTGAAATAGGAAAAGTTGGACATTTTTTTCTGAGGTATATAATAAATAGACTGTAATAAAAGTTAAAAATCCGGATATATAGGTTAGTTCGCTCCAAATGTTTTTTTTCATCATTTCTTCAAATCCCTTGTGCGTGACGCTTAGGTAACTTATATATGCAACCAAGAAAACGGCTATTGAAAATAATAGAAAGGGGTAGGATTCTATCTGGATATCATATAAAATTAGTGAAGTTTTCCCATAGGTTAAAAGGATAAAGAAGAAAATTATTAAAAATATAGCATAGAGCAACACAGCATTACCTGTGATTTCAGCTTTAGTAAGACGAGTTCTTATCCCCAGATTTTTCAAAATTGTGCGCAGATCCATTGCATAAGAAATGTAAAATGAAAATACAAGAACAATAAAGAAGGATGATAGGTATTTACCTATATTGTTCAGGGTCTTCCATAAAAGAATAATTAGTGCTAGCACATATAGAGTAGATGCTACATGAATAAATAAACCAGCTTTTAGATATATCCAATAAACAAGCTTGCTTTTATTATAAATGCTATTTGTGTATGAAAGAATATAAATTACGGTTATAAAAATCGCTAGTAAACCTAAAAGAACCGGCAATAATATTTCTAGCCTAAAGGGCAATTCCAAATATTTTTCAGCTGAAAAATAAAGAGACACAGCCAAGAAAAATAGAGCTAAAGTTGTAGCGATTTTAATAAAATCAAAAGGCATTAATGCTTTCCATTTTCTCTCTAGAAGTGATGGATACTCTACTATAAACTTAGTATAGAATATCAATGAGAAAATTGATGCCAGAACATAAATCGCTATATTGTAGAAAAGCTGATGTCTAATAGTAGTTTCAATATGGTAGAAGGTCACATATAAAACTAATATAGAAGAGATAACAAATGTTAAAGCTCCTATTCCAGCAAGGGAGAATGGTTTCCTAACAAAACCTATTTCTCTATATGCCTCAGAAATTATAATAGGGGAATATACAAAGTAAAAAACTGTAAAAGCAAAAAGTAAACCTAGAATGCTAAAAGGTAGATCAGTAGAGACGGTAGGAAATTTTATTTTTAAATTATATATGATCAAGAAGAATAAAGACCCTGTGATTCCTGCGTAAAGGGCTAAATACCTGTATTTAAATAAATTAAGCTTCTCCTTAATAATAGGCTTTACAAGATAATATAGAGTAATATCGGCAAAAATGTGAGCTACTATATCTAATCCCGCACAGATGACTAATAGATGCCGCCAGTTTATAGAATTTAAGTAAAGGTTATACAAAAGCAAAGCTAAAGAGAATGTAATAAAAATGCCGCATATATTTGCGTTGAATATATTATCCCACACTTTCGATTTAGAAACTCCTTTTATTTCCCACAGGAAAGCTATCATTGAGGCATGGTGCAAACCCAAAACTAACACATAGAACTTTATAAAAAAAGGTATGTCTGAATAATAAGATGAGTAGGCAGTTACACTATGAATTAAAAAAAGAATTGTTAAAGGAGTTATAAGGAAGTTTTCGAGTTTCATATTTTCTGCTACTCCCGAAGACGGGCTAAATTAACTTTTCGAAGGAACTTTAATATTTAAGTTTTGTCTGCTTTTTAAACATGGGTTTCAAAATTGTGGAGTATTCTCGAGAAAGAGATGCCGAATTCTTGAAACTATTTTATGAGTCTATATTCTATGATAAAAAGGAATTTGATTATGTGAGGGTGCCTAATGAGTGGATCCTTAGATACAAGATGTCTGGCGACTATGTAGTACGAGGAATAGAAAGAGATGATAAAATTATAGCTTCATTAGGGGTTATACTACTGGATGCTTTAGTTAAAGGAGAGAGCGTTAGAATAGCTTCTTTTGTAGACAATTGTATTCACCCACATTATAGAAAAAATTATAATAGGATATTTGAACTTTTATTTTCGGATATAAGTGCAGAATTAAGATGCCAAGATGTAAGCATCTTATGTGGCTGGGAGTTTGAGGAGAATTTTTTGAGAAATCAAGAACTATTCAAGCGGCTTGGATTTAAGTGGATAAAGGGAGTAAATTGGTTTTCTAGTGGGATTAACTTAAAAGGAACGATCCCTTATTTTTGGCGAGCTGAAGCGAATTTGTATTGGAGATTAATTTTCAAGTTACTTAGAGGCTACAATAAGGCTAAAAGTTTGTTTGTCGGAAGGCTCCCTGAAAATATACATTTAAGGTCTATGGAAAAATCAGATTACTCGGATATTGTTAGACTCCTCGAGAACACTAATAAAGATTTCGAAATTGCCGCAAATTATACTTTAAGTAAATTTGGTAAAATAATTAAAAATAATAATATCCAAGGTATTGTAGCTGAGAAAGACAGCGAGATTATTGGGGTACTAACCTACATTATCTCTGCATGGAGCGGCTGGATGTTTGGAAAACCGGTTTATAGTGATAATTGGCAAATATTTTACGGATATACCCCTGATGAGTTTGCGGTTGTAGGAGAGTTTCAAAATTCTACGGTGCCTGCTAATATGCTCTTATACATCATAGATTCTAAGCCTAATTATAGTTTTGTGGCTAGTGTCTTTGATAGAAGAATTAAATGGAGAAGAAACGCGTTTTCTAAACTAGGTTTCATGGAGCCGACATTCGATAAAGGTGTACTTTTGGCCAAATCTTTAGACAATGATATAAAATTAGACGGCGAGAAGCCTTGGCACTTGCCTGCGAGGTGTATATTAGCCCCGGTAGCTTATTCTGAAGAGCTTGGAGAAGACATAGGCTAGTATGAAGAAATACTTTCTAGGACAATTTTCAAATAATCTTCTATTATCCCATAAAATTTTTGAAGTATCAATGTTGTAAGGGCAAGCAGATGAGCATTTTTTACAAGAAATACAATGGAAAAGATTATCGGAGGCTTCCTTAGGGTTCAATCTACCATTAAGAGCTTCGTAAACTATCTCTATTTTTTCTCTTGGAGATCCGAACTCCATTCTTCTTCTCTTAAAATCTCTACACGCAGATCTACAGTAATTGCATCGGGTATTCAAACAGAGTTGTATGAGTTCGGTGTTTTCCTCCATTTTACATCACGTTACCCAGCTTACCAGGGTTTAAGATATTCAAAGGATCAAAGGCTTTCTTTATTCTATTCATTAAGTCTACGTATGGATCACCTAAATCTTTTCTAAGGTGAGGTATTAACCGAGTTCCTATTCCATGGACAGAAGATAAAGATCCGCCTAGCTCTAATACTACTCTAAATATTTCCTCAGCCAAATTCTTGTAAACTTCTTTATTATTTGGCACAAAGAAATCTATACCCACGACAGAAAGCGCTGAATAGAGGTTTACATCCAATAGATATGTATTTGAATATTCTTTAGATATTGCGTGAAGAGTATCATTAAATTCCAATAACTTTGTTTCAGGGATGCTGAAGTCAAAGGTAGCATAGCTGTAATCTTTTAATGAAATGTTTGGCAGAAGATTGAGGATTTTTCTGAACTCTTTATGATACCTAATAAACCTGTTCTCATAGTAACCTTCGTTTTGAATACTTAATCCATCGGTTATTAAGTCTTTCAAAATATTTATCTTACTATTTACTACTTCTTTTTTACCTTCATATCCTACAGTCAAGATAGCCGGGAATCCATCACTTAAGTCCAGCAGGTTTTTTGGAATACCAATATGCTCTTCTATAAATTCTTGAGTATTCTCTACATATCCCAAAAAACTCATTTCAAAAATTTCAAATAAATCTGGGGGGATAGTGTTGTATACTTTTTCAGCAGCTTCTATTGCATGATTTATCCTGCTGAATACAAAGGTATAGAGTTCCCTTTTTTCTGGCAAAGGACTAAGCTTCAATGTAGCCTGAGTTATCACTCCTAATGTTCCTTCACTGCCAACTAAGAGCGATACGAGGTCATACCCCATGGATGTTTTGAACAAGGGCTTAGTTTTTATTATCTCCCCTGTAGGCAAGACGACTTCAATCCCTAGTATAAGGTTCCTAATGGACCCATATTTTCCGGACCTATAGCCAAATGAGTTTGTGGCAATCGCACCTCCTAGAGTTGCTCCTGGCTGGCTTGTTAGTTCATGCTCGAATAAAAATCCTTTATTTTCACACTCCTCCCCTATCTTCTTCAAAATAGCTCCGCTTCCGGCTGTAACACACCGTCTCTTCACATCAACTTGTATTTCATTAAACTCTTTCATATCTATTACAATCCCGTTTTTAATCGGACTATTGGCTCCGCTAAAATCGGTACCACCTCCCCATACTACGACAGGGATTTGATGCTTGTTTGCAAGTTTCAGGATAGATGCTACTTGCTGTGTTGAAACAGGTCTTACCACAAAATCTGGTAAAAAGGAGGGAGTATCAAACCGATACTCAATCACATTCCCGAAACGATAGCAAAATCTCTGAATTTTTTCAGAAAAGACATTTTTTGGTCCTACAATTTTTATTAATTCCTTTTGAATATTAGTCAAACTTTTACCTCTACGATATTTACTAATCCTTTCCATTCACTAAACCTATTGAATATTTAATTATTTCTTGAGTCATTTCTTGTTGTATTAGGTATACGGAAGTAGTCTTTTGGTAGCTGTTTGATATTAACATCGGTGCCAAACCGTTTTTACTTGTGGAAAACTATTTAATTCTTCAAGTAAAAAAAATCTTACGTGATAATATGGATGTGCCTAGAATAAGAACTTATGTTGAAGGTTTAGACAGACATATCGAAGGAGGAATTCCAAAGGGGAGTATTACGTTAATCTGCGGCACTGCAGGCACTATGAAATCTTCTCTTGCATATAGTATCCTTTACAATAATGCAGTTAATGAAGATCTAAAGTCCGTCTATATAACCCTAGAACAGGAGATAGAGAGTCTTATGCAACAGATGAGGAGACTCGGAATGTCTGATCACAGAAATATCCTGCTAGTAGATTTTAGGAAGGTTCAAGCAGCTATGGAAAAGAAATACGGGGACAATTGGATACGGTTGATTAGGGGATATATTGAGGAAGCTAAAAAAGGACAGGAATATGACTTATTGGTTATAGATTCCCTTAACGCTCTTTACTCTTTAACAACTATTAGAGATCCAAGAAGGGAACTCTACTACCTTTTTAAGGATTTGAAAACCACAGGGATAACCTGTTTTTTGATATCTGAAATGTCTCCAGAGAGACCGGTATATAGCCAGTATGGAGTGGAGGATTTCCTAGCTGATGGAATAATACATTTAGATTTCCAAAAGAGAGGGGATGTGCTTAGTGCTCTTGAAAGATATATCGGTATAGTGAAAATGAGGAGCACAAATCATGATACGCAATATTTCCCTATTTTGTATTCAAATGGAAGATTTAGGGTTTTTGGAAGAGAAGAATTAGAGTTGGAGTAACTATTTCTTTGGTTTTGCTGCTAATGATGGAAAATGTTTTTTGAACTCCTCGGGCAATTCTAGGGTATCCTCTTCAGTAAAGGAGCCTTTCATGAAATTTATGTAATCCTTTTTGATAAAATGGTTATCTATACTTTTACCCTTCACCAGCAAGAAAGTTGTTTTTGCATTTTGGAATTTCTCCGCAACATAATATCTGAAGTATATTAGGGCATCGTGCTCTGATGAGGCATGGCCCTGAATTATTGTCATGGGTCTTTCTCCGAAACAGGTAGTTATATTTTTGATCAGGACTCTACCATTGCCGCTCGGCAAGATAAGAATATCTCCTTTTTTCTTGGCGTAATCTTCTAGAGATGTTATTATCTCCTTCTCTATATTGAAATTCGCTTCCATACTTCCCCCTTCTATTAAAATAACAAAGTCCGTAGGGTATCCTATCTTTGTCCAATTTACTGAGGTAGTATATCCCTCAATTATTCCCTGTTTTTCTAAATCTTTCCTATAGTACGAAGCCGAATTTGCACTTTTTAATCCGAGGTGCACCATTAGTTCCGTGTCCGAAATTCTCCCATTTTTCATAAGGCTAATTAGCGTGATAGCCTTCCTATCGTTTAATCTGGGTGAAATGTTTTTAATATGGCTTATTTCTTTTTTTGTGGTCATATTCTAAAATTTGTTAATTAATACTTTAAAATTTCCTGTAGTCTTTTGAAATGGTGAGAAATATATTTAAAGTTGTTTCTGTACTCCCAATCAAAATATCGCTTTAATAACAAAACCTTTATAATGAGGAGTTCAATTATAATCAAAAGGTGATTATATGGTTTCTCGACTTACCAAGATGAGCGGATTGGAAGTATTCACGGAAGGAGGCAAACATGTAGGCGTATTGGAAGATGTTTCTATAGATCCGGAAACGGGAAAAGTTCTGGGCATCATATTATCAAAGCTTGATAGCGATTTCTCCAAGAAGATAGGTGCCGAAGGGAAAAAAGGAGTAATAGTACCCTATAAGGCAATAAAGTCTATAGGAGATATCGTTCTTTTAAGAGACCTCATCTATGAGCCTCCTAAAAAATCTTGATTTTAGTAAAAATAGTTTCTCAAATAAATACCTCTTAAACTTTATTTTATAATGGATAAAAAAAGACTTATCTCAATTCAACAAGCTCTCGCTAAAAGAGTAATTTTAAAAGATGAGTTTAACAAAGAACTAATTGCAGGAGCTGATCTAGCATATAGGGGGAGAACCGCATTATGCGGTGTTGTCGTACTGGAATTTAGTTCATTGAAAATAGTTGAAAAGAAGGTAACTGAGGTAGATATAAGATTCCCTTATATCCCAACTTTTCTTGCCTTCCGAGAAGCATATCCTATTATAGAAGCATTATCGGATATTGATTTCGATATTCTTATGGTGGACGGTCATGGAATAGCTCATCCAAGAGGGATGGGAATTGCCTCTCATGTTGGAGTCGAGATGAATGTTCCTACTATAGGCGTAGCTAAGAAACTATTGTGTGGGGAAGTCCTAGGAGAAATAAAGGTAAGGAAGCCTATTCCAATAATTTATCAAAAAAACAAAGTTGGCTATGCATTTAAACCAAAAAAAGGAGTTAGGCCAATTTATATTAGTCCCGGCCACAAAATTTCACTTGATTCAGCTCTTAAATTAACTATAAGTTGCATTCGGGATTATAAACTTCCAGAGCCAATAAGACTAGCTCATCTCTTAGCAAACAAGAAACTATAAGAAAGAGATGTATTGTGCCTTTTGATTGATTCAAAGTACAAATTTTATACATAAGGTTAATATACTCTTTCTCAAAATTGATTAGCAACCCAAAAATGAGTTGATTATATTGAATATTCTAGATCTCATAGCATTGGCGAGGATGGGATGCGCTAGTAAAATGACTGAGATATCCTCGAGTAGATTAGCGGATGCCCTTGGTTCTTCACAGCAAACAGCATCACGAAAAATTAGGGATCTAGAGAGGGAGGAATATATAGTCCGGGAAGTACTGCCTAGAGGACAAAGGATTAAGTTAACTTCTCGAGGGATAGAGGTACTAAGAACTGTGCACCAAGAGTTAGATAAGATTTTACAAGAGCATGAGCCTTGCACTTATATAATAAACGGGGAGGTGGTTTCGGGACTTGGGGAAGGAAGTTATTATATGAAAATTAAGGGATATGTAGATCAATTTAAAAGTAAACTTGGTTTTGAGCCTTTTCCTGGAACTCTAAATATCAAGCTTAAAACCGAAGATGACAGGAGAATTAGGCAGACTTTACAGAAACTTGGGGGAATCAGGATTCAGGGGTTTAAGCAAGGAGATAGGACTTTTGGTCCGGTTAAGTGCTTTCGGGCTAGGGTAGATGAATTAGAAGCTGCAATAGTAATACCTGACCGGACGCATCACGGTTTCGATAAACTTGAGATTATCTCTCCAAAGAAGATTAGAGAAGCCCTTAATCTTAAAGATGGAGATATAGTAAGCGTGAAGGTGGAAGTATGATAGAAAAGGCTCTCAGAGAGCTAAAGGCTGGTAGGCTAATACTGGTTTACGATGGAGATGGACGGGAAGAAGAAACAGACTTCGTGATAGCAAGTCGGTTTATTAGGCCAGAACATATTAGAATTATGAGAAAGGATGGTGGAGGATTGATCTGCGTAGCTTTGCATCCTCTTATAGCAGATAAACTTGGTATTCCTTTCATAGTAGATGTTTGGAAATATGCTAGTAGGAAATATAGGGTATTTAAATATCTCGAAGCTAACGATATACCTTACGACGAGAAATCGTCTTTTTCAATCACGGTTAACCATAGAAGGACCTTTACAGGCATCACAGATAACGATAGAGCTTTAACTATACGCGAGTTAGCAAATCTTGCAGATAAACTGCTTAACGGATATAAAGAAGACGAGTTTGGAAAGAATTTTAGGTCTCCTGGGCATGTTACCTTATTAAGGGCATCAGAAGGCTTATTAGAAGACAGGAGAGGCCATACAGAACTCAGTGTAGCCCTCATGCAAATGGCTGGGCTTACGCCTGTAGCTACTATATGTGAGATGATGGGAGACGATGGTAATTCGTTAGATTATAAAGAAGCTTTACGTTATGCACAGGAAAGAGGAATTACTTTTTTAGAGGGGAGGGATATAGTAGAATACTATAGGAAAAATATAGGCAGATAAAATTTCCTAGGAGAAACTGGATTGAGAGAATTTCCTGTAGTTATAGCAACCGTTGGGGGGAAAGGTACTAGATTATATCCTCTGACCCTTAATATAGCAAAAGCTATACTTGATATGTGTAATAAAGCGACGCTAGCGAGAGCATTAGCACCTCTTATTACCCAAGGCTGTAGAGAAATTGTGATCGCTAGTAAAGGGTATGAGAATTCTGAGCAGCTAAATAAATACTTTAAGGAGGGCATAGGCTTTTTTAAAGAACTCGGCGTAGAGCCTAGAGAGGAAATCAGGTACCAGCCTAACTACCAGGATAGAGGCAGTGGTGATGCAGTGAGATACTGTATGGAGTACTATGATATAGAAAAAGATGTTCTGGTGATAGGCGGTGATAACATAATGGAGATAGACCTAGAGAATATCATGAAACAGCATAGAGAAACGGAAGCAGTTTTAACGATAGGTTTAAAGAGAATAGAAGGAGATGTAAGTCACTTTGGGGTCGCTGAACTAGAGGGGAACATGATAAAAAGATTTATAGAAAAACCATCTCCAGATACAGAGCCCTCTAAGCTAATAAATACAGGCCTGTATGTTTTTTCTCCAAGAATACGGAAGGTCTTTAGAGAAATGGGGAGCAAGGTAAAAGATATAGGGCATGATGTCATACCTTACCTCGTAGAAAATGGTTATGTCACCTGTGGATACCTAATGGACGGATATTGGGCCGATGTTGGAACTCCCGGAAGCTTCTTGGAAACATCTCTTGATATATTAAGGGGCGAGGTAAAACAAATATCTCTCCTTCATCGATATAGGGATAAACAATGGATACATCCGTCAACTGTAGAAAGAAATAATCAACTCAGAGATGTTTACATTGGGGATAACACTATGGTGGGGCGGCATTGTTGGATAGGGAAAGATGTGAAAATAGAGAACTCTTGCGTTGGCCATACATGCCAAATTGGAGATGGTAGTGTCATTAGGGATTCTGTAGTAATGAGTTTCACGAATATAGGAAAAAATGTAAAAATAAACAAAAGCGTGATAGGGAGATTTGCCACAATAGAAGATGGAACAGTAATAGACGCAGACCTAGAGGTTGAAATTGTAGGAAAACCTTCTGAAAGAGTGCCTGTTATCGGTGGGGGGGTCACGATTCTAAAAGATTCAATTATCGGACCTGGAAAGCGGGTTGCTCCTATAGAAAATTCTCATAAAGTTCTTAAAACCGGGATGTTTGTTGAACTTGGAATGGACAACAAAAACATATATTTCGCGGAGAAAATTTGAGTCATTAAGTACTTGAAATGACTTTTGTCATCTCTCGTATGCCTTTGATGTCTCTTCCAAAGGGAGTTGCTAAGATGACTTGGTCTATTCCGAGTTTTTTATATTCCTCTAAGCGATCTTGAAAATCATAAACATCTCCAGAGATCGTAAAACGCTCAAACAGTATTTTATCATATTTTTTGAGTTCGCTCCATTTCTCTTTTCTCACAAGCTCCCGTAGTTCTCCCGATAACTCAGTGAGCCCCATGGATTCTAAGAAATCTCGGTTTCCTCCCGCGAGTACAACAGCAGCAGCTCCTCTTAAGTGACTTAGTAGTTTAGAATTGGGAAGAAGGAGAGAAGGACCGTAGACTGCCTTGTAAACATCTTTTTTTAAAAATTTCAAAGCCCATTTTACATACTCCGGATAAACATAATTTAGCAATACACCGTCGGATTTTTCTCCAGCAAGTTTTATGAGTTTTGGACCAGAAGCTCCAATATATACCTTGAGATCTGAATTTCCTTTAAGGTATGTAGACGCGTCGCTTAAGACTCCTAAAACTTTTTTAGTTGTAGTGCACTCTCTTTTAAGTCCTTCGTGATCTCCAGGGGCTAGCCCAATAGAAACTCTCGGTCCATATACTTCTTCAAATGTTAATGCAGCTTTCAATATGTGATGAGGCCGGTTTCTCAATGGGCTGATGATACCTGCTCCGACAACAATTTTCCCGGTGTTTTCCAAGCAGGCCGCCATTAGTGGGAAGGGATGTAAGAATCCGGTAGTTTCTCCTACCCATATGTGTGAGAAGCCTGCTTCTTCTGACAAAATAGCTGCTTTTGTTATCTTGTCTATAATCACATCTCCGTTAAAATTTATCCCATACTCCATTATTTTTCACCAAAAATATCGCCTAAGTATTCGATAATTTTCAGCGGCTCTTCGCCATATGGGGGGCCTAAAATTATTTCTTCGAACCCCATCTGCCTTAATTTTTCGATTTGTTCCTCCACCTCGGATTTACTTCCTGCAATCATAAACTCCCTAATCATATCCTCACCTACTAGGCTGTAAGCATCCCCATATCTAGACTTTTCAAAAAAGTTTTGGATTTTACTAGCAGTTTCTTTATCGATTCCTACAGATTCTATAATCTCCTGGGGCATACTCGCAATCATCGTGGCGACAATAGGCTTAGCAGATTTTAATTCCACCTTATTGTGTGTAATTAAAAACGCGTTCCACAATACTTTCACAATTTTATTTAACTCTCTACCCTTTTTCCGTGCAGAATCTTCAACTATCCTTATGCTATTGCGCATGTAGCTTAAAGGCCCAGAAAAAATCACTCCATCAGCTATTTCGCCTGCAAGTGTAAGCAGCTTAGGACCTCTCACCCCGAAATAGATGTCGACCGGTCCAAGATCTGGATGTTGTAAACGATAATCTGAAAGACAGGCTAGTACGCCCTTATATGAAATGCTTTCTCCCTTCAAAATCCTCCTTATCAGCATTGTGGTTTCTTTCATGACTTCAATAACATTTTCTTGGTCTTTTCCAAGCATCTTCTTGACTTCAGGCCTTCCCCCTGGACCGATACCTAATGTAAATCTGCCATGACTTAGATGTTGTACCGCTGCTACAGAGGAAGCAAGTGCTGCAATACGTCTCACATAAGGGCTAGTGATTCCAGATGCAATCCCTATAAAGTTCGTTCTTAAAGCGATGATAGAAATATAAGAAAAAATCTCTCTCGATCTTATGTCCTCTCCTACCCATATTCTCTTGAAACCCTTATTTTCCGCCAATTGTGCATATTTTATAGAACTCTGAATAGGGTTGCTACTTACAACTCCTAGAGACAACTGCATAAGAATTAGGAATATGGATGTTAGGTTAAATATTTAATTGAGTTTAATTCCTAAAAGGAACTTTTCTAATAAACATAAATCGGAGAAATTTTTAATGAATTATCTCATAAAAACGGTAGCAACTCTTACTATGGCAGTAATAATAGCTAATTTGATAGCAGAATATGGGTTAACTCGCCTTTTAGTAAGATTTCTCAATCCTCTGATAAAATTTTCCCATCTATCTAAGGAGGTTATTACTTCATCGCTAATGAGGCTTTTAAGCCCTACGGTTGGATACTCGACACTGGCCGAGTTTTATCGTAGAGGAAAGGTTTCTGATAAAGAGGTGATAGTGACTACTTTTGTGACAACTTTTCCCTACGAATTCTTAAGATTACCTTACTATTACATTCCGCTAGTAGTTGGATTATTGGGGGCTTCACTGGGACTCAAATATCTCTTGATAAAATTGACTTCTTCTTTCTTCCAGAGCTTTTTAGCGATAATATACTCGAAGCTGAAGTTTCCCCCACAGCAAATAGAACCTATCTTCGAGAGCGAGGAAAAAGGCGATTACAAGACTGCATTGCTGAAGAGTATGGATATCCTGAAAAGAGTAATTCCAACTTTTCTTGTTGCTGTATCTGTTATTAAGCTTTTAAGATACTTTGGAGTTTTAGATAAAATTTCTCTGGCAGCCGGTCCTATTACTGGCGCGATAGGATTACCTGGTGAAAGCGCAATTGTGATGGTTACGCAATTTGCAAATGTAATAGCGGGGTTCGCTGTATGCGGAGAATTGGTATCTAACGGTGTACTCTCTGAGAATATTGCACTCGTAACCCTGATACTAGGACTCACCATATCTCTACCAAGAATTTACCTTCAGCACACTTTCCCTACTGTAACAGCTCTTTTCACAAAGAAACTAGCTCTCAAAATAATAGCTCTAAAAATAGCGGTAGAAGCGGCTCTGCTATTAGTTATACTAGGCGTTCTTTATAGTATCAACTTCTTTTAAAAAGTCCACACCCAAAAATTTTACTAGTTGAAGACACAGAAAATAGATGAGCTATGAAAGAAGCGATGTTCTACGAGAGGTTATCAGAGGGCAGGGTTAGATGCTACTTATGCCATCATAAATGTACCATTGCAGATGGTAAGAGGGGAATATGTACTGTTCGAGAAAACATAGGAGGAACTCTCTACTCGTTAGTATACGGAAAAGCTATTTCAGCTAATATAGACCCCATAGAAAAAAAACCGCTTTTTCATTTTCTCCCAGGAACTGATATATATTCTTTTGCGACAGTAGGGTGCAATTTCCGATGTATGCATTGCCAGAACTATTCGATCTCTCAAATGCCTAGAGATGAGCGAAGAATAGATGGTAGAGCTCTATCCCCAGAGGAAATAGTTTTAGAAGCAAAAAAATTTAACTGTAAAAGTATAGCCTACACCTATACCGAGCCAACTATTTTTTATGAGTATGCCTACGATACTGCAAAACTCGCACATAAAGAGGGCATCAAAAATGTGTTTGTTACGAATGGCTATACGGGAGAAGATGCACTTAGGGAAATTAAGCCTTACCTTGACGCTGCTAATATAGATGTTAAAGGTTTTACTGAAAAATTCTATAAAGAAATCTGCGGTGCTAGACTTGAGCCGGTCCTCAATAATGTGAGGCTTTATAAGGAGTTAGGTATCTGGGTAGAAGTTACTACATTGATAATCCCTACCCTAAATGATTCTGAAGAACACATTAGAGGAATAGCAGAATTCTTAGTCTCTGTCGATGAAAATATCCCATGGCATGTGACGCAGTTTCATCCCGAATATAAGCTGATGAGCCTTCCTATAACACCATTAAAGAGTTTAAGAAAGGCAAGAAAAATTGGGTTAGAGGTGGGCCTTAAATATGTCTACGAAGGCAATGTTCCTGGGTATGGAAACGAGAATACCTATTGCCCGAACTGTAGTGAAATCTTAATAAAAAGGTGGGGATTTACTATTGAAGAGAATAAAATAGAGAAGGGTAGATGCCCAAAATGTAAAACTCTAATAGAAGGGGTTTGGAAATAATTCTTTATTAATTTAATAGGTACAAACTATTTTTATCGAATACATGTTATGGATACTCTATCTTGATACTTGGAATATCTAGATCTTCCTTTAATACCCTCGGCATTTCTATTTCAACAGAAACATTGGTTTTTTCTTTGTAAAAGACAATTAATTCTATACTTCTCTTAGGATCTATCGTACCAAACCACATTTCTTTAGTAATAGTAGACCTAGGGGTCATAGGCTTAAAAAATGTGCATGTTTCCCCACTTATCGAGATATCAACTCTCTTATTTCCCTTATTACTTACTCGCAAATGATCTCCGTATTTAGACCCGGAGATACTTATTTTTCCGATATCTTCTTGTAATAGAATCCGAATATGATCGCTTCCTTTTACATGGGAAGTCTTTTCAATACGTTTAGACTTGTTGCTGAAAATCGGGCTCATAGGATCATGAGTAGCATAAGCGTCTATGATAATTTCGGACCATCCATATTCGTCTAATAATTTTAATCCATTTAATTGTGCCCACTTGGGGGCTTTTGAATTCGATGAGAAAAAAGTTTTGCCGTTTAATTTTAAAGTTCCTAAAGAAGTTTTTAGAGGATAACTTAAACTGTTCACCCTTTCGAATGCCGAAGTAAACACATATACTTCCCGCCCAGCGGAATTCGAAGTATTCAGGTACACACGTTTATCTGAATAAGATAAATCTACAAGAATTGGTACTGTGATGTCTTTATCCGGAGGCTCAACGCGATCTCTAAATCTGGTGGTAAAAGGTCCCACAGAGAAAACAACTACGGGAGGTAGATAATTTTTTCCAATGCTTTTGGAGATAATTTCTAAAGGAGTAAATTCGAATTTATACATAATTGGCTTATGAAGAATCAAGGGGATAGGAATAGTTTTATCATTAATCTTCATTTCTAGTAGAGAGGTAAGTACATTCGTATCGGAGTCAATGAGCCAGAGTGTCGACATTTCTGGTATTTCTTCATTAAAACTTGGAGTAATCTCAAAGCCCCATATATAAAAATTAACAGGAGTATAAGGTAGCGGGAAGGAAGGATTAACTGAGTTATCTCTGCCTAAGCCTACTTCGCCTATAATCGGGAGCTTAATTTTACCAGGACGTGTATCTACTCTAAGCCGAATATCATGTATAACCGATAGCCCCTGATATTGATAGCCTAAACGCGATGAATTTATAGGGGGTAGAAGGAAAGTTGTATAAGCGTGATCTACTGCATTAGGAAAATGTGTTTCTAATGTTCTTATGTTTAGTAGAGCGGTTCTCATATTCTCAGAAGATTCTATAAATATACCGATAAGTTCTAATATCCCTGAAAGATTCTCAAAATAGCGTTGGTTTATCATCTTTTCAAGCGCTTGCTCTCCTCTTTGAAGGGCGTCTACATCAAGAGAAGGGTCTTCGATAGCTCTTTCCATGGCTTTAACTGTTCGTTGAATGTGGAAGATGCCATAATCATCAAATTTTTTGTTTTCTAAATTATACGTCAGTGGGGTATTGATATCTAAAGCTAGTATGTAATGAGGAATGTCATTCTTACTATGGGAGAAGTTCCAGTGAGCATAATAGATATCAGTTATGGAGTAGTATGTTTCTTGAGATGGAAGGTAAGTGGGAGTTGTATATACTCCATGAATTTTCTCAATTTCTTCTAATATTTCCTGTGCCCCTTTTTCATCGTAAAAGGTTTCTCCAGAGTTTCTCATTAAGAGAACATCTTCTATTGCACGAGAGAGCGGCTTTAATGCTTTTTTCATATATTCTTCGTATTTAGATTGAGCTTCTCTGAAGTTAATTTCTAAGATGCCCTTATCACATATACAATCATAACATGAATGGTAGCAAGTTCTGTAGCATGTCTCACAGGTTGTAACACCTTCTTCAGTTGTGCAATCACAGGGATAGGGACTGCATTTATATGCTCTACATCGATAGCCAGAACTTAAGCAACCGCCCATTTTTGGATCTTTATAGTCTATTTGGAGTCTGCAGTTATCATACTTATATTTCTGAGCAAGATATGTCTCCCTAGCCGATTCTGCTTGAGAAAGAAGGCTTTTCGCTTCCTTCAAATTTCTAATTGTTTCGTGGTAATAGTAGTTAATGTAATAATCGTCTGAGTTTTCATCATATCTTAAAGCATTATATCTTCCTTCTAAGTCACTAAGCGAGTCTATAAGTCTATTAGTTTCTTCTAACTTCGCGGGCAGTATCTCGTACATACCTTTATAGTTTTGATTCTCATTTCCAAACCATAAAGAAGTAGCTACATTATTTTTGCATTTTTCATCTTCTAACCAGAATTTGAGGCCAATAAGGTCTTTTTTGGCTAATATTAGATTATTTTTAGAAGTTTCGAGGTCATATTTCCCTTCTTTCCACTCTTCTTTGACATCATTCCATTCTTGTGCAACAGTTGAGATCTGAGCTTCAATTTTATCTCCCCAATTTTCTATTTCAGAACTTTCTACATTCTCTTTATTCTCTTCAACTTCTTCTTTTATCAGGGATAATGTATCGTAGACTTCCATTAGACGAGACATGTCGCTGGCTTGTCTTAAATGCTGGGTTACTCCTTCTGAGGCTAAATTTAGATTAGAGGCGATGGCTGGGGGGAATCCGCCTCCTTTATCCATATTCACGGTAGCACTATCCAAATGTGATGCTGATAGTATCAATAGATCTCCAATCTCGTTAATTCTGCTGAAAAGATTTTTAATAAAGGTTGAAGACTCCATCATATCTGCAGCTTCTTTAGCTACTTTTTCGTTCAATCCCTTTTCAAGAACTCTAACAAACTCTTCCCCTTCATTCTCGCTTCCTAACCATGGGCGTATAAACTCAGAAGTAGCATGAATATAATCAAATGTACCAAACTGCTCAAGTTCTTTATACGCTATAATTAACTGAATTAGGGAATATGATGCTCTATCATCCGTAGCGAATTTGATGTTATGATTAACATTAGCCTCAAAAAAACCGAGGACTTCCTGTATGCCCCATAAGTACCATGCTAATTCGTCTACCGTATTATATCCCGCCTTTTTTGGTTCAATACATTCTAGGGGATTCAAGGGGTTAGGTGCTCTTTTTTTAAAAATGCCTGTAAAAGCATACGCTTTATCCGCCATTGTGAAAGGCCGTAGTCCGGATGTCACAGAAGTACCTAACTTCAAGGACATTTCATGAAATGTATACTTATTATGGGCACCGATAATGCCATTTCTATAAAAGTTAACCTCGGTTTCAAGGCTATGTTGCACTTTTTTATCTCTATCATAAAAATCAGGATTTATTTTAACTTTTAGATCTTTCTTTGAGCTTAAAAACCTAGAGAAATCGAAGTTTGTTAGGTGATCGTCATATCTTTCATTTAGCTTGCTTATATTACCTTGGTAATATGAGTAGTAGATAGAATCTATAATTGATTGTTCGATATCTTTTTCTAAGTTTTTTCGCCATTGTTCGTATGCCTTTCGATTTTTCCACTCTTCATCGATATTAATAGGAGACCCATAAGTGCTAATTGAATGATTAAGAATAGCCTGTTTAATAGCCCCTCGAGTTATTTGCTGAAGGTCTAAGTTTATTGAGGTTGTTAAATAAAATGTTTCCATGTCAGCAGTATGCTTATTCATAGAGCGCGCTCGCTGAAGATCTACCTTACTAAAGTGATAGATCGCTATACCTGTGATGAGAAGCATAATTATTCCAAGAGATGAAAATGGAATCATTCCATCCTCTTTTTTCAAAAAACTCATTCTTAAGCCGTCCCTGAGTTCCACAGCATAATTCTTATTTCGGCCGCATTGTTTTTAGGGTGTGTAGCTCTTATCATCTCAAAAAACGTGGGATTGACGGAGCTGTTAAGTTGGAGACTAAAAAAATTTGATAAGAGCATTTTACTTTCCGAGTGTTCAAATAAGAAAATATTTTCTAAGATACTTACATTAATGGGTACAGTTACTGATGCTTTCCCAATGTATACACTACTACTTTGGGGGAATGGTGCATTTGTATAAACCACTTCACTGTAAAGAAAATTATCTAGGAGCGTGCCTTTATAGGGGTGATAATATCCTTCAATCCGGTAGTTGAATTGTCTGCTCAATACAAAGGACATATCTTCGAAAACCTTTCGTTCTACACTCTGGTGAAAATCACCTGCTAAAATGTCGGTGGAGTATAAATTAGAATTGTTATACTGAAATTTAAGTCCCAGAAACAAGTCTTCAATAATGAGGTCTACAAGATTTATTCTTAAATGCCTCTCCAGCGGATTAGCTTCTAGAATGTTTCTTAGAGTATCTGAGTTACCAAGGACTTTAGAGTCAATGCCTACAGTATAGGTTAGCTTATCATTACAATTTGACAAGTATCTCACAGTTAGAACAAAACTCTGTGACAAATCCTCGAGATATCGTGAATTGAGACTCTTTAAATAATAATCATCTTCATATGCTCCTATCCCATAGTTAGATATTAGATATAACGAAAAAGAAACCAGCATAGCTAAAATGATGACATCAGCTGCTTCGCTCTGCCCCTTATTCTCGGTTATGTATCCCATACCCACACCTCTAATTTCCCAAAATGCACGGATCTATCGAGACTTTTAATAGCTATAATGTTTTGGACAACAGTGTACTCCTTACCTAAGTTAGCGAGATATATGTGGTCCTTACCTTCTTTTTTAAGATCGCCTTCTTCATATACAATGGCGCCATTGGAATCTCGTATAACAACTTCCCACTGGTAAGGCTTGTTCCAGAATTTTTCTAGGATTTTGTAATTTACTTTCTGCAGAGTCTCAATATCTAGCAGGCCGGGATTAGGTGTTCCGCTAGTTCTAACGCAGAGCAGATTATTTTTCAAAGTGTCTGAGAAGTCTAGTGCTGCCGAGAACCTCTTAATTGGTTCGCGTCTTTCTTCAAATTGATAATAAGAATATGCTATAAAGCTACAGAATAATAGAAATAAGAAGACTTTGGTGAGGATACTTATCTCTTCCATTTAACTCATCGCTAAAATTTCAATGCAAACATTAGTGTCCTTGCCTTTTGTAACTTTGAGGCTCCTAGTTCTATTCATACCATTTAGAGGTATTCCAACAGAGACTTTACCTTTTTCATTGAATCCTGAGATAATTAAACAAGTTTCTCCCTTCGCGTTGATTATAGCGGATTTCGGGAGTAATGTGAACTTAGATATCTCCTTGTTAAGTAGATTTATCTCAATGCTTCCCTTTGGATCGATAGTAATTATGTATGGAAACCCGCTAATATCCTCTGGGAGTTCAATTATTTTTGAAAAACTTTTTCCCACCGAATATTCTTTAGCAGAATTTGATACTACTTCAATCTGTTCAGTGAGATCCTCTAAGGTTTCTTCAATTTCATTATTGATATTATATTCTTCATTAATTAGATATACCTTGTATAGCGTCCATGAAATTATAAAAAATGTTAATACCGTTCCGGTCTTTTGAATCATCCAGTCAACCAGCATCTATGGTCACGCCCAAGAAATCTCCGTGAGAATTTTTTATATGAATTAGCGATAGTGAATATTCCCCAGATTTAAAAATCCGTTCTTCGACAAAAGGAACTGGTAGCACCTGAAGATAGTGAGAGCCGTCTGCGAATTCTGCCTTAATTAAACCTACTTGGCTATTGTTTATTTCTTCGTTTAGCAAATATAACTCAGATTTCCCTTTAACTATTAGGTCTAATTTCTCACGCGACATTGGCGCCTCTGAAATAACGAGTTGGGATTTTATCAAAAAGGTATTAATAGAATCATAACAGGCTAATTTTTCTTCATTTAATCTCGCATAATCCCATGCGTTAAATCCTACAGATAATGTAAATCCAAATAAAATAACGGTAAGTAGAAGTTGTATAGGCATTTCTTCCATTTTAACACTTATTTTTGTTTTACTAGGTAAGTTTTAGTCCACCTGGAGTATCCTTCTTTTGAAACGGTTATTGTAGTTTTTGCGTAGGGTGCTCCAGCAATGTCGAAACTGACTTTTAAGGTGGCTTTACCCTCATTATTGGTTACTGCAGCATCACTTGCACCAGCGCCCTTTATCTCAACTATTGCTCCTCTAACAAGCCTCCCATCGTTCTCATCTTTAACTGTTAAGGTAATGCTTCTCGTGTTTGGTGTGATCCCGTTTTCGATTATGTAGTCGTCTTCTACTAGAAATGAATGCGGATTCATTACTCCGACTAGATTCATCATTTGTAAAAGAATGCCTAGTACTGCGACTCCGATAACTACAGATATAACAAGTTTAAGTGGAGTTCCAACTAATTGCCCTTTTTCATCTTGCAAAAAATTTTTCATTCTATCACCCCACTCAGAAATCTAAAAAAAGTGTATAATAAACTATTTAAAACTGGATAAATTGGAATTATGCTTATTTTTTTTAAAATAATAAATTCAATGCTTCTCTAACATAGGGTAAGGATTAAATAGGGCGGTATACGAACTACTTTTAACTTAAGTTGCGGTTGTTGAAGGGCGATGGTAGAGGATGAGGAACTAGAATTTCTTAGAGCTAGAATGGGTAAACTGCGGAGGATGATGGCTGAGACTCGTGCAGGGGGAGTAGGCCTGATTATGAAGACTGACCCTGTGACAGTTGAAAAAAAATATACTCTCTTCCAAGTTGCAAACTTGATGAAGGAGAGGGATGCTAGTTTTGTGATCGTGGTTGAAGGGAGTAGGCCAATCGGCATAGTAACTGAGAAAGATTTTGTGCGAAAAGTAATAGCGCAGCGAATGAATTTTGACGTTGCAATTGAAAACATAATGAGTGCACCGGTTATAACCGTGGATAAGACCACAGATATTGGCGTAGCAACGAGACTAATGATAGAAAGGAGGATTAGGAGGCTCCCGGTGGTAGATGGGGATATCCTGGTAGGAGTTATAACAGCGCGTGATGTTTTAAATATAACTCCTAAAGCTATAGAAGTTAAAAACTATGAAAGGATTTTAAAAGATATTTAAAAAAAGCTTTAGCTAATACTAATCTTTTATAAAACAAGGATTTTGGGAGTAGAAAACTGTGAGATACATTTTAATATCTGGAGAAGAAGCCGGTCCCATATCAAATAAATTAGGGGGAATATGGGAGGTTATTAATGCAGAGGCGGAAACTCTTGCCTATCTTATTAAAAAAGGTGAAATAGAAGAATGCAACATTATAATGCTAGGACCGTATTATAGAACTCATGGTTCAGACTGGAATACCGATAAAAGTAGAATAACAAACCTTAATGGACTGGCGTCATCAGAGATTGACGGTTCTGTTAAAAAATCTATTGAAAAACTTGGAGAAAAATGCGATATTAAATTGGCTTCTGCGAAGATGGAAGGAGTTAATGTAGGATATATTCTCTTCGATACTTCTTCTTGCGCTGGGAGATCTAGCGAGTCTCGAGAGTATTCACTATTAAATGAGATAAAAAAGGAGGCATATGAACTCGTAGGACTTGACTCACTAATATACGAGAAAGAATCTTATGGAAAGGAATATGAGCATTATCTAGCGTTATCTTATTTTATCTCAACTTTTGCTAATGAACTCTCTTTATCGGAGAAAGTATCTCTTCATTGCCATGAGTTCGGTGTTTTTTATGCTGGAGCACGTTTAAAGAGGCTTGGCTCTGGGGTTATCAATGTCGCTACATTGCATGCAACCATACCTGGTAGGGGATGGGGGGCTAAAGTATTAGAAAAAATTGCATCAAATGATCCGACATGGCCTCCATTTACTCCAGTAGGGCTTGCGAATCTTGAAGCATTGGCTAAGTACGCTGATCACGCAACTTTTGTTGGAGATTCTACTAGGCGCGAAGCTAAGCTTTTTTACGGTATCGATGGCCTGATGGTTAGAAATGGGATAAGAGTTAGAAATACGGAGATAGATTGGAGTAAAAAAGAAAGAAATCTCAAAAGGATTCAGGAGTTTCTTTCAAATAACATTTATGAATACTATGATGGTAAAGAGATAATCCCTGAAAAAATTCTTCCTATTTTCACTATTTCACGAATTGAACTTAAAAATAAGGGGTACCCCGATCTTTTAAAGGCTCTTACTTTACTTGATAGGATTATACAGCATCATATGGCAGAAGGTAAGATAGATGAGGATTCCCGTGTAGTTTGCTTCTTAATAACTGCCCATGGACCGAAGGATAAAAGTAAGCTTCCCAAAGGCTTTCCAGTATATCTTCCAGATGAACTCTTAGTTGGCGAGGAGATAAGACTAAAAAATATGGTTTATGAGCATAAATTGCATGTTAAGGACATGATCTCAGGAAGGAGGGTGATATCTACTGTTCTTTATCCTACTTGGGTTGGAAAAGACGACGGAGGTTTAAATATGACGGTTGATGAAGTTGCTTCCGCTTGTATTGTAGGTATATTCCCCTCTAAATATGACCCTTTTTTGCTTACTGGGTTAGAAGCTGCAAAGGAGGGGACGCCCGTCGTGATTAGTAGGGTCTGCGGTTTTAGCGATGCAGTTAGAGAATGGAGGCTGAGAGAAGGGTTGATGGGGGGCGTAATTGTAGTTGACAATGTTGAGGCTCCCTATCTCGAGACTTTAGTGGATTATGCTATGGGACTAGAAAGTATGACAAAAAATTATCTTAGGGATAGAAGTAAGTATAGGATGATCTGTGGCGAGGCTCTTCACCTAGCTATAGATATGGACTGGATTGAGCCTGTTAAAAAGTATTACCAGATTCTAACATCATGAGCGATATAGCTTCGATTGGGGATATCAATGTCGATTTGATAGTTCCTTTAAAGAAGATGCCTTATAGAGGCCGTCAGGTATTGGTTGATGACTTACAGATCCATGGCGGCGGATGTGCTGCAAACTTTGCTTATGCTTGTTCAAAGTTGGGGATGAAAGTCAAACTCTTCGGTAAACTCGGAAATGATATATTTGCAAACTTTGTTCTTGATATTTTGAAAAAATCCGGAGTTAATTTGAGTGGCGTTAGAACTTCCGGTAAGACCGGAGTAACTATCTCCCTCGTACAGAAAGATGAGAGGTCTTTTATAACATATAGAGGAAGCAATTCCGAATTGTCACTTGAAGATATTTGCGTAGAGGATATAAAAGCAGACCTAGTTCACTTGCCCTCCTTTTTCTTGTTAGAAAAAATGCAAAGCCATTATCTAGATTTAATAGAGAGTATTGATGCCTTGAAGAGCTTTGATACCGGATGGGACCCTGGCGGGTGGAGTAGAGAAAAGGTTAATACGCTGAAGAAGATTTTGCCTGAGGTCGATCTTTTCTTTCCTAATTTAGCTGAGGCCAAAAGGATTTTAGGGATTAAAGGAGTACTTCAAGAAAAGGAAATTGAAAAGTTAGCCGGTAGATATATTGAGCTGGGGGTACCTTTAGTAGTTATCAAGATGGGTAAAGGAGGGTGTCTTGCAACGGATGGAAATGATATGATTAAGGCGCCTGCTTTCAGGGTAGATGAGGTAGATACTACGGGGGCTGGTGACGTATTTTGTGCAGGTTTTGTAGTCTACTATTTAAAAGGAAAAAGCTTAGAAAGATGTTTAAAGTTTGCGAATGCAGCAGCAGCGTTGAGCGTTACTGGGTATGGTTGGAGCAGTTACCCTACCTTAAAAGAGGTAGAGCACTTTTTATCTAAAGGCCCATAATCTGCAATACAACCTGTCTTCTCCTTGGGCGAGTATCAAAGTTTAGAAAGACTATTTGTTGCCAGGTGCCATGTATTACTCTACCATCTACTATGGGCACTACAATGCTAGGGCCCATTATTGTTGCTCTTACATGGCTCTTACCGTTATCGTCATGCCATGTTTTATGATGCTCGTAGTCTATGTTACTAGGTGCAATAGTTTCCAAAGCTCGGGGTATATCTTTTAAAAGGCCTGGCTCGTATTCCATCGTGCTTACTGAGCCTGTTGATCCAGGCACGAAAATAGTTACAATCCCATTTTTTACTCCAGATTCTCGCACAGCGTTCTGAACATCATTTGTGATATCTTTTATATCTACATCTGCTTTTACGTCAATCGACAGATATTTTGTTTCGACTTTCATAGATACTAGTCCCGTATTCTTATTATAAAAATCCAGCGATTATTAATCTAGAAGAAAACTTCATTAGAGCCTTTTTAAAAGATGTTAAGATAACTAAATGGGCTTTGTGGTAGAAATGATTAAGATAGTGTCTTTTGATGTTGATGGAACTCTCGTCGAGCATGGATTTGTAGATCTGGTGTGGAATGAGGGTATGCCTAGGCTGTACGCTATGAAATATAGTATAGATTTTCAGGCAGCTAAAGAAATTTTGCGAAAAAAATACGATGAAATAGGTGATGAAGATTTAAGGTGGTATCTCCCGGATTATTGGTTTAGAGAACTCGGTCTAGAAGGTAATCCAGCGAATTTGATAAGGCAATACAAAGATAAAGTTAAGATTTTCCCAGAGGTAAAAGAGGTACTGAAAGACTTGTCTGGTAGATACGAATTAATTGTGACTTCTAATGCCTCTCGAGAATTCTTAGAGGTCTCGTTGGTAGAGTTAGAAGATTACTTAGATTATATCTTTTCCTCTACTTCAGATTTTGGTCTCGTAAGAAAGTCTCATAAATTTTACTGGCAAATTTGCGATATTCTCCAAGTGAGGCCGAGTGAGATAGCTCATATAGGTGATCACGAAAGGTTCGACTTTGAAGTTCCACGAGAGGTGGGCATCAACTCTTTTTTGATTGATAGAACTGGGAGGATAAATGGCGATCATGTGGTCAGAGATTTAAGGGAATTCGCTTCCAAACTACCCTAAAATTTCGTTGAGGGTTTCTTCGAATATCTTATAATCATTATCCGAGAATAAGCAGAATACTACTCTTTGGATTGATGTATCCCTCTCTAGATATTCCTTGATGCTATTAAGCATTATGCGCGCACATCTATCTTTGGGGAAACCAAAGATGCCAGTACTTATTGCTGGGAAAGCTATACTCTTTAAATTTAATTCTTCAGCTTTCTTAAGGCTGTTTATAGTCGCGTTTTTTAATTTCTTATCCTCTTCTCCTTCCCCCATTCTAGGTCCAACGGCGTGGATAACATATTTCGCTTTTAGTGCACCTGCCCCAGTAACAGCAACATCTCCCACTCGTACTCTTCCTATCTTATTAGACTCCTCTTGAATAATTCTACCTCCCTTTCTCACTATTGCTCCAGCGACTCCTCCTCCGTGGATAAGTCTCTCATTAGCAGCGTTTACTATTGCATCGGTTTCTTCGTCTGTTATGTCCCTTTTTTTTAAAACGATTTCTGAATCTTTTATCTTCTTTATAATCATAAGACCTTACCAATTGGGAACAAATCACAGTTTTTACCCCTTTGGGTAGGATTAGTCCTGCAATCAGCCGTTAAGCCGATAAAAGTGTGCTTATTATCACAGTAAGGCAAGTTTCGTAAGCCATGGGCCATGGTATTCCTATCCGCAATTGTGCACTTCCAGTGCTCCATATTGGACATCCTACGTTATCCTTTAAATAACTCATCTATAAAATTTTTTCACAAAGGTTTGATCTAGCAAAGAGGAATAGTCATGGGAATTGAATCATTGCTTTTGATGGTCAATAATGTTGGCCTATTAGGTTTTCTAGCGATAACTGTCGTAGTATCCTTATCGGGTGTTTTAGCACCGGGGCCGGTGTTAACTGTAACTATTGCAAAAGGGCATAAGGACAAAAATGCTGGAGCATGGGTTGCTGCCGGACACGGTATAGTGGAGATTCCTCTAATACTTCTAATATATCTCGGTTTTTCTAATTATCTTACATCTACTTTATTTCTTAGAGCTATAGGGATAATTGGAGGTTTACTCTTAGTATATATGGGGATAAGTCTAATAAAAGTTAGAGGAAACCCCGAGTATAGTGAGAGAGATGTTAGTTATGGGCCCGTATTAGGAGGGATACTCGCAACAGGGTCAAACCCTTATTTTATTCTCTGGTGGGCTACAGTTGGCTTAACATTAATCTCACGTGCTGCTACCTTTGGGTTTATTGGTTTTGCAGTGTTCGCTGTCGTACATTGGCTTTGTGACCTTGCTTGGGATTGGTTTGTTTCCTTTTCGGTTTTTAAGTCAAGGAAGCTTTGGACAAGAAAAGTACATGCTATCGTCTTTAGTGCTTGTGGATTGCTTTTATGTTGGTTTGGCGTAGGATTTATAATTGGCGGGATTAGAATTCTATAAGGGATGAAATCTAAATTTTTCATAGTGGATGTTTTTGCTAAGAGAAGATTTACTGGAAATCCTTTGGCGGTATTTTTAGGTACCCAAGCTTTTTCATCTGACGAAATGCAGAAAATCGCGATGGAAATGAATTACTCTGAAACAACATTTGTTTCTATTAAAAGAAAAAATGGAGGTTATCCTACTAGGATTTTTACACCAAAAAGAGAAATACATTTTGCGGGGCATCCAGTACTGGGGTCTGCTTATGTGATACAAAAAGAAATTCTAAAGCGCCAAACACCTACAATAAACTTAGACTTAAAGTCTGGTAGAATACCTGTGCTATTGAAATATCGTAGAAAAGAGGTTAGCACCCTATGGATGAAACAATTTAACCCCTCTTTTGGTCAAATTTTGGATTCGAAGTCTATCTCTAGAGTGTTAGGTATAGATAAGAGCGATATAGATGAACGCTATCCTATTCAAGAAGCTTCTACTGGACTTTCTTTCATAATAGTCCCGCTTAAGAGTCTAGGAGCATTGAAAAGGATAGAAGTCAATAAGGATAGATACTATCGGTTAATAAAATGTACTCAATCTAAAGCTATTTTAGCATTTTGTCCCGAAACTCGGGATAGCAGTAATGATATAAGTGCAAGGGTTTTTGCAGAGTACTATGGAATACCTGAAGACCCTGCTACGGGAAGTGCTAATGGTGCTCTGGCAGGGTATCTTGTTAAGTATCGCTATTTTGGTAAGGAGAGGATTGACATTAAAGTAGAACAAGGGTATGAGGTTGGCAGACCCTCTCTGATTTATCTAAAGGCGGAACTTAGGGATAACAAAATAGAGATACTTGTTGGGGGAAGGGTTCTCTTAGTAGCTAATGGGGAGCTTGTGTAGAATTTCAATATACGGTAGAATTCTTTTGATAAAATAAAGTTAAAAATTTACTTGGAAATTTTTTGTATATAATTTTAATGGGTTACCGCATGTTTAAACAAAGAAATTTACGTGAGAAAGCACTATTACATTAAAGGAGGTATAAATATGAGTGTAAGCGTGAATTTAAGGTTAGCGGAAGGTTTAGTAAAATTGATAGATGATAAGGTAAACATAGGTCTTTATAAGTCAAGGGCACAGTTCTGTGAAATAGCTATACATCACTATATTGAAGAACTCGGTTTTATAAATGAAGTTAATCAAAAGTAGTGATTATGTACCTAAGTGATGTTAACAGATCTGAAAGCCATTGCGTAATTAAAAATATTTGAACAAAAAGAAATGGGCCCGCTGGGATTTGAACCCAGGACCTCCGCCGTGTCAAGGCGACGTCATAACCTGCTAGACTACGGGCCCATCATAATAGGCCTTTCTTTTGGACCACTGTGATCTTTGCTCTGTCTTGTACGATCTCTCCGCTTTCTGTTTTCACTTGTACATCAATTATATAATCTCCAGGCACTGCATCTGTAGTAAGCAATGCTGTAAAGACTATTGTTCTACTCTCGCCGTTTTTTAATGTAAATACTGTTTTATTAGGCTCTATTACTTTTAGGCCTTGGGTCTCTGTCACTCCTGCGGATATGGTTTCTCTGGATGGTCCAATATTGATAGCATTTACTTTAATACTTATAGGTTCCGGTTCCTCTAGAGCAACTTTGTTTGGCTCAACTTCTATGTTAAGCTTTATGCTCTGGCTACTACCTAGGCATCCTGCGATTAAAAGGACTGCTAGTAGTGTGGCGGCTTTCATATCTCACTTTCTACTATTCCCTCATATAATACCGTTGCGGTTTTTAGGTTAATTGCAGTAAGGGAAATTTTATTCGACTTTAATTTCTCTCTTTTTTATTATCTTAGGAGCTACAATTTTGAGGATACCTTTCCTAAACTTTGCTTTCACTTTTTCCGTATCTATCTTTGAGCTTAATTTTACAACTTTCTTGAAAGAGCTGAAAAACGTTTCTCTCTGTCTGACGCCCCATCTTTCAAATTTCAGTGGAGTTCTTACTTTGGCTTCTATCTCAATAGAGTCTTCAGTTGCTCTCACCGTTATATTCTCTTTTGTGACGCAGGGAAGGTCCACTGTTATAATTATCTCATCACTTGTTTCGCTTATATAAATCAAAGGCTCCATGCATTTCCGGTGGATATCCCAGCTTGAGCTTTCTTCTATTAGATTAAAAATACTAAGAAAATCCTTTCTCTCCATCTCTCCCACCTCACCTATACATCACAGGTAGATCCTCTTCCTGTGGTTTGCTCATCACACGCATTGATTCTGTGGTTCTCCTCATTAGGTCTCTTGCCATGACTCTGATCTCTTCATCTTTTTCTATTAGTTTTTTTACATCTAAATTCAAACCAAATCCCTCGTTTAGAGTTTCAAGGACTTTTGCCGCTGCCCCAGGATCTGGTATTCCATAATGTGATTCTGCCATTAAGTAAACTGCGGGTATGCCCCCCTTTGAACACTCTTTAAGTATGAGACTATGGATTCCTACTAGGAATCCTTCTTCTAAAATTTCGACATTGTTTTTTTCTAGAAATCTGAGGGCCTCTTCGTCGGAAGCTACTCCAACTACTTTTGGTTTTTCTATTTCCTCGCGGTTAGGAACAGCTATCCCCCCTAATAATACTACCATCCTAGGATTCTTTTTCTTATACCACATCGCTAACTTTTTGGATAGAGGATAATACATGCTAGGTGGTACGGGAATCTCTGAGAGCACTAGTATTAACGAGGAGTCAGCATACATCCTTAATGGGCTTAATAGTTTTTTATTATGCACCACACTAACAGGCGGCATATATTCTGATTCTATAAAACCAACCTCTCTAATATTGAGTTCCTCAACCACATGCATTGCTGCTATCGATCCTACTAATCCTACTTCTGGAAGGCCACTTAGGATAAGGGGTTCGTTCATTTTTATTGGAGTTGTTTCTACTATTTCGATATCCATTTGATTTCCCTCCTTTTATCTTTTTACAGGTGCAGGATATTTATTATTATTGTTCATTTTTGGTGAACAAATTAGAATAAATATTATTGCGGTTGTTATTTTCGAATCTCCAAAAAAGAGGTCTAATAATGGTAACAATAAAAGAGAGCTTGTGTGACAATAACCCCTGGTGTGGTGCAGCAAAGGCATGCTTAAGTGGAGCAATGAAGTACAATTATAAAATTGGCAAGGTTATAGTGGATGAACAAAGGTGTTTAGGTTGCTTCGCATGTGTTGCTGCATGTCCAAAGGGAGCGATTACACCAAGTTGAAAGAGGTGCTGGATATGCATGAGAATCTTTTCGAAGTGAATGAGAAAAATTGGAGGGAGGAAGTATTAGAATCGGATATACCGGTTATAGTGGATTTCTGGGCAGAGTGGTGTCCACCTTGTAGGATGATAGCGCCTGTCTTTGAAGAGCTGTCAAAAGAATACAAAGGAAAATTAAAATTTGCGAAATTAGACACAGATAAAAATCAAACTATAGCAGTAAAATATGGTGTTATGAGCATACCTACATTGAGTATTTTCCATAAGGGAAGACCCGTAGAGAGAATTGTAGGGGCGGTACCAAAAGATCATTTGAAATCCAAAATAGATTCAGTACTCCGTAATTTGGATTGATCTCTAATTTATCAGAGAGATTTATCTCACTTTTTCTTGAAAAGAAACTATCTTAGCCAAAAGAATATAAGCTAATTAGATGATTTAATCCTATGGAATCTATATACGGGCTTCACACTCTCCCCTTCGAATTAAAAGAAAAGAATATAACTATCTCTGTCAGAAGTAAAGATAGTGGATACATTTACATAAGAGAGACTCATGATGAAAAGGTTGAGAAACTTCTGTTTACAAAAAGAAATGAAATTTACCTCTGCCCAGTGGAGCCTGTAAATCTTACAAAGACGATAACACCTTTTTTGCTTATTGAACTGCAAAAGCCTTTGTTAGTAGAACCAAAAACTAAGAATAAGGTATATATTAGGTTTCCAATAGAAATTGGTGCTTTCTTTAAGATTAAAGGTGATTATGATAATTTCGATATCTTTACTTTCACTAAACCGAAATATACGCTCTATGGTGATGTAAGGAGAGGCGTAGTATGCAAATACTATAAAAGTGATGTGAATACCAGTATACCTAAGACTGATATTCTCAAGGAAGGCGTTATTGAACTGAGAATTGAGAATGACTCTTCAGAGTGGGTTGAAGTTAAAAAAGCGGTGTTTAATTCTTTTGGAATGAAAATTTATTATAATGACAAGCTCGTATCAATGATAGCTAAAATGAAGATATTAAACTCAAGCATTGCTGAGACAGGGTTTTCTGATGCTCCATTGATAAAGGGTATGGATAAAAGCGTGGAGATTTATACGTCGAGAAAGATTACCCTTTCAACAGCTAAATTTGTAATGGAGGCGGGGGTATGAGTATTATCCAAAATATACAGCCTTTTACACTTTTAAAAGCCGCCATAATCCTCAGTTTTGCCTTTATTATTTCAAAGGCTATCTCGATACACTTGAGGAGAAGCCTCAAGGACAGAATGAAGAAAGATCACATCGAACTCATAGTAAAGGTAACCTATTATACTATTATTGGGATTGCTCTGCTTTCTGTACTACCAATGCTTGGAATAAACCCCTCAGGATTACTATTGGCTGGAGGAATAGCGGGAATTGTGGTCGGTTTTGCTAGCCAGAGGATCGTAAGCAATTTAATATCTGGAGTTTTCATGATGATTGAAAGACCTATACGAATTGGGGACTCCGTTAATATTGGCAATATAGCTGGAGTTGTTGAGGACATTAGCATCATTTCCACGATTATAAGAACCTTTGACGGGTTGTATGTGCGAGTTCCAAACGAGCAGGTTTTTACTAGTAGTATAACGAACTTCGTAGCGAATCCAGTGAGACGGTTCGAGTATAATATTGGTATAAGATACTCTGATGATGCGGATAAGGCAGTGGAGATCATAAAGAACCTGATCGATGAACACCCGCTTGCATTAAAAAATCCGGAACCTCAAGCTTTTGTAGATGAGCTAGGAGATAATAGTGTCCTTGTAAGGGTAAGAGTTTGGGCTCCATCAACAGAGTGGTACGGTGTTAAAATAGAATTGCTTTGGAGGATCAAAAAGACATTAGAGAAAAACGGTATTGAAATCCCATTCCCCCAGCGCACTCTCTGGTTTGGAAACGAGTTAAAGATGATGGGGAAGGAATAAATATTACTCAGAGAGATATTTTATTTCTCTTTGCTTTCAAGTAGATGCTTCCCAACATCTGGTGGAACTATTACGACGGGTACAGGCGAGATTCCTATAACACGCTCTGCAACGCTTCCTAGCAGGATTTTTTCTAATCCAGAATGTCCATGGCTGCCCATTACAATAAGGTCGCAGTGAAGTTTTTTTGCAGCCTCTACTATTTTTAAGTAGGGTACTCCTTCTTCTAGAAGAGTTTCAGCCTTTACATCTGAATTTTCGCAGTGTTCTCTAATTTCTTCAAGGACCCTTTCCCCTTCATTCTTATACTTCTTCTTCATATCATGCCACAGTACCTCAACATATCCATGCACATTGGCAACATGTAAGATTGTAAGCTTAGCGTTACTCTCTTTTGCTAAACGCATAGCGTAGCATACGGCCGGTTCGCTGTACTTTGAACCATCCGTTGCAACGAGAATATGGGAATAAATATTCATAATATCACTTTGCGTGACTCAAGATTTTAATCTTTTTCTCGGACAACGCTACTTCTTTTACATTTTTTAAAATAACCCCCATCCCTAGAATAGCTCCCCCAAAGAGCAAGCCTGTGCTTACCATACTTAGGATATTACCTGTATTACTAGTTATATCAATATACCCTAACGTTCTCAAGTACTCAGGTATCATTACTACTCTGCCTAGATCTGAGCTGGCAATTACAATTACTAAAACAAGTTTAGCAATGCTTTGATCGACTATTTCAGTTGCTATCGCACCTAATTGCACTCCTATTAGAGATCCAAGGTATAGGATTACAACAAGTCGTAGGTCAACATAACCTCGCTGGGCGTATTCAATAGCTCCCCACGCCCCTGAAAATATTGCCAAAAAAAGCTCCGTACCAGCAGCAACTCTTGTGTTTATACCTAGCATATATATCATTGCTGGAACACCTATAAATCCCCCTACACCTATCGTACCTGCGAGGTATCCTGTAGCAAACGCTATAATAAGGGGGAACCAGAGAGATACTCTTATTCTAGCAACTTCAAATTGAATAACTGGCGGGAGATTTATTTTTTGAATTTTATCCGCTAAGTCATTGTCTATGATGTGATCACTTTTCCGGCTGTTCTTGATATCTCTAATAATAATTATAGTGATGGAAGTGAGCACAATTATGAAGATAATACTAATATAGAGATTAGAGGCAGCCTTTCCTAGTGATTCGAATATCCTAGAGTTAATCTTTACAGCAGCTCTTACTCCAGCTAATAATCCTATTAACATCATTAGAGCTAGTTTTTTGTCTACGTGGCCAAGTTCTCCGTGACTACGGGAACCTACTAAGGCTTTCCCGAATTTGTGGGTTATGTTGGTTCCTACAGCTATTATTCCGGGCACCCCTAAGTTCATCATACCGGGAGTCATTATGAATGCTCCACCGCTACCCAGAAAGCCACTTAAGGTTCCTCCGATGAATCCTAGAAATATTATAGCAAGTGCTTTTATTAGAGTTATGTTAATAAACACCGCATCAAGTCCGCTTCCAAGATTAGATGTTAGACCTTCCATCTGCCACTTCCCCCTTTAATGAGCCTTTGGCTTGATGCCTAAGTATCTGAGTGTATGGGTAATCGTATTTCCATAGGCATATGCCACTAGAATCACTGTGATGAGAACTACTAGAACGGATATTAAGCTTTTTTTAGTAACAAGTTCTTGGATAAACCCAAAGTCTATTAATATGAATGTATACAAAATTAATGCGATAACTCCATATTCTATAGAGGTCTTTAGCTCTTTTTGTTTCGGATTGGGGTATGTTATACTCTTACACCGCACATGCTTTTCGATATGTTTTGCAAGTTTAGATCCAGTTACAAACACTATTTCCGGTTGAAGCTTATCTATTTCCGCTGTTACTTGTTCCTCAGATAAATTAACAATAACCGTAGCTTTTATGCCGCGTTTTTCGAAAGCAGGTATAAGGGTTCCTAAAAGTTTTTTTGCATTATCGATTTCATTTATATTGTCTGCTTGGTAGAGTAGAATGGCTTTATATGCATTCAGATCTTTTAGATGTCTCGTCATCCACTCTGCACTAAATTCAGCGAAGTCTAATGGAAGAAGCGGATTCTTTGTATCGAGGGCCGTATTTACTACGATGATAACCTTTTTTTCTTTAATCAAAGCTTTATATTCCTGAGTATCTGTTGAAACAACTACTCTTTTTTTCGAGTGGGATTCTTTACATGCTACTTTATCCGTAAACCTCAGTAATTGTGGTTTAAAAACAACTACGGGGCAGGGAGCCTGTTCCATCACTTTTTTTACAATATTCCTTGAGAATGCTCTTGGAATAATACCCCTACTATCTGTACTCATCAATATCGTAAACGCACCTTTCCTTTTTGCTTCCGTGATTATCTCTCTGTGGGGTACTCCCGTTCTCAGTTGTAGCTTAGTAGGTATGTTTTGTCGGTTTAACTCTTCTGCAATTTTGATAAGCTGTTTATTTTTAGTGCTTATATCTTCGAGGATAGGGATTGCTGATTCCATATCTGTGGCATCAGCTATGTATAATAAAGTGGCATTTAGGTTACCATTAAGACTTTTCAGCCATTTTATTATATCTGGTAGAGTTTTAGTAAAGATATCAATATCAGTTATCGCAATTAAAATATTTTTATCTGTCATTTTAAAAATCCTCCAAAATTAACTAAATTATACTAAAAAAGAAGCGCATATTTATTTATTTTCCAAATATTATATAGAAATAATCCTATTTTTATACAAAAATTTTCCAAACTTTTTACAAACTCATCTTGTGCTGAGGTATACTAGGATCGAAAGCGCGAAAGTTTCAAAAATATCAGCGATAAGCCTGAAATTGTCAAGTACGTTAGAAGTACCTACTCCCGAGACAAGGATATTTATAATAGGCGCAGAGAAAAAAGTCCTGAAAAAGAGGGCTAGGGAAAAGAGTAAAAATCCCAGAGTAAAAGGTGATTTAAGCTCTAGGTAACGCTTAAAAAAAATGTAGACCAATACGCTTAGGATGGCGAGGTTTATTAGACTAAACACCAGTCTCGCAGTTAGAATTACATCGCCCATACCACTCAGAGAAAAGATGTTGAGGATTAATATATAAGCCTTATTGTATAGGTGTTAATAATGAATAAAAAGCTTCTCTGGTGGATCTTCGGAGTTACGAAGGGCGGAGTAATAAGAGCTAAGATAGTAAAACTGCTCCATGAGCGGCCAAGTAATGCTAACCAGATAGCACGTAGGTTGAAGATGGATTATACTACTATAAGATATCATATTGATGTACTTTTAAAGCACGGAATAGTAGAAACCTCTGAGAACACCTACATCGTTATGTATTTTCTCACCGACAATATGCTCCAACATTGGGATGAGTTTTTAGAAATTTATAAGAAAATAACGGGAGGAGAAAAAAGATGAAAATACTTGTGCCAACAGATGGCTCTTGGGCAGCTTTTGCCGCTGAGAAGTATGCTGTAGAGCTATGCAAGAGGTGTGGGGGTAAGATTGTTACTCTTCATGTCTATGACCCTGAAATATCGGTTGAAACTTGGAAGGTTAAGTTGAAGAGAGAACTCATCAGAAAGATGCAAACAGAACGCGATGCTTACGAGATCGTTGACAGAGTGAAAAAGCTTGGAGAGGAGGAAGGAGTTGAGGTAGAAAGCGTTATAATAAAGGGAAAAGGCAGGCCATCAGATGAGATTATAAAGTATATCAATAATCGTGGTGACATAGATCTTATAATCATCGCTCCCACGGGTAAGGGACACTTCTTTAAGCTCTTTCTAGGTAGCACTACTGAAGGATTGTTAAGCGAGCTAGGTAGACTTTTGCAGGTGCCTGTGCTAGTGGTGCCTAAGCGAGAAGAGTGAGTATCATTCACTCATACTTGAGTTATCCTCTTATTTTGTAGTGAGCTTACTGAGTATAGAATTCTATGAGATAGGGTAAATTAAAATAGCTCATTACTCAAGAAGATTATCTTGAAATCGATCATTCAAGAAAATGCACGCTTCACCAATATTTTTTTATCCAATTTAATAGGAAGTGGACCCGCCGGGATTTGAACCCGGAGCCTCCGCCGTGCGAGGGCGACGCTCTACCAAATTGAGCTACGGGCCCTCCAACCTAATTTAAACGTTAACATATAAAAAATACGTGTGGAATATATGAGCCTCTACTAAAACTATCCTGCAGTGCTAGAGTGAAAGATTTATATATTTCTGTATCTCTTTTGATTTTTACTGGGCCCGTGGCGTAGCTTGGTTAGCGCGTTCGGCTGATAACCGAAAGGTCGAGGGTCCGAATCCCTCCGGGCCCACTACTCCTACTCGGATGGTGAGCCTTGTTTCCGCTCTTGCATGGTTTCTCAGATTTTTATCGTGCTGGAAAAGTCCTCACCACATTCTTTTTATAAGGAAAGGCTTCCCTGATTCCATTCGCCGCCATGGATAAAAATATTTTCTGAGGAATGGATTAAGCACAGCTAAAATAAATTGAGCAAGAAGATTTGTAGAAGAGAATGAAATCGTCACCTCGCCTTATTTCTAGAGTAATTAAGCATGAAAAGGGTGTAGGATTACTTTCCCTGCTTTCGAATTGCTTACCCATACTTTAACTTTTGAGACTTTAGGCTGTTCAGAACAAAGTTTGTATGGGCTTTTAATGGTTCCATCGTGACTACTGAGCATGTAACCTCTTTTGATGAGAAGATCCGGAAGGTCTTCAGCGAGGCTAGGAATGCTCAAAGGATTATTCTCCGGTGGAGGCTGGAGCATGAGAGGACGGAGATATATCCCAGGACAGCGCTTTTTTATGCATTATTGGAGGAAGTCTTCTATAACTCTGAGTATTTCTCCTCTGCGGGAGGGGTTTAAGGAAATAGTCTTGCCTCCTTTGTGGGGGAGGAGGTATCCTTCTCGGATTAATGAATCTATGATTTTTCTAATTCGCTTGCCGTTTTTCTTTATCTTCTTTGAGAGCCATCTTGTTAGGGTGTCCCTAGGCATATAGGCTTCTCCCCATGCCCCTCTCCTTGCTAGTTTATGAAATATCGTTGCCTCAATGTCCCGGGTAGTAGGCGCTTCCTCTTCATATTGGTACACTAACAATACCGTTCAACGGTAAGGTTTATAAACCTTTGCCTTTGAATCTGGTCTATACATCTGTTTAAATCTAAGTTAAAGTCGAAGGAATGAAGGAAAGAATGAAGAGAGAAGTTAGGGAGTCGTTATTGTTGAAGGCTTTGGGAAGGTCTCCTCAGCTCAGGATAGTTGATTTTCTCATGGATAACAAGCTCTTTGATTTTTCGAAGAAAGAGATCATAGAGGAGCTGGGAATGAGCAAAACAACTTTTTACAAGGTGTGGGGGGAAATAGAGAGTCTCGGAATCGTTAAGAGTGAGAGGAAGTTTGGAAAGACGAGGCTTTACAGGTTGAACACTGAGAGCGAACTAGTTAAGAGTCTCATGGAGATAGAAAAGCAACTCATCTTACAAGCCGCTGATAAGTCAAGAAAGAAAATTATTAAGCTTTAATTTCTTTATACTCATGTAGTTATCTGAGATCGGAGCTAATGGGCGTAAAGTATTTATCCTTGTTAGTCCCTGATTATCAGTCTGCATAAGTATAGTAAACAGTCACGGGGAACGTCGGGTGTTAGAACCACGGATACCAATGTCCAATTTGCAAGGAGCACGACACGGCGGTGAAAGGATTTCAGCGGTCTATTCAGCGGCATAGTTACTTGAATGTCTTCTGAAGATTTTCGTGAAAGCTTGATGATAAGGGAGATAGGTATAGGGCGTAAAGGGTTAGAATATAATATAATGTTAAAATCCTGCCCAGCAGGTTGGTTATCCTCTCGATAGCTTTTTATTTTCTGCGCAGTAAATTATTGCTAAGGTGGAAGCAATGATTCCTAATTTGAATCCGAAGAAAATGAAAAAGATGATGAAGAAGATGGGCATGGAAATGGAGGAGTTAGATGCCCAAGAGGTCATAATTAGGCTCTCCGACAGGGAGATTGTCATTGAGAATCCTACTGTTAACGTGGTCACAGCTATGGGTCAGAAGACCTATCAGATCATGGGTAGTGAAAGTGAAAGGATCCTTATTCCTGAGGAAGACGTGAAAATGGTAGCCGAGCAGGCAGGAGTAAGCGAGGATGAGGCTAGAGAGGCTCTCGCTAAGACTAACGGAGACTTAGCAGAAGCCATAATGCTCCTCCAGGAAGGAAAATGAGGGTACTTGTGTGTACAGATGGGTCACGTTTCTCCGAGGAAGCCATAGAGACCACGGGCTACCTGTTGAGAACCATAAATCCCGAAGTCACAGTCTTAAGAGTTATCCCTAATATCGAGGAAGAATATAAGGAATACGATGAATACCATAGAGTTTTTCGGGAGGAAATACATAAACTAAAAAAGCTTGGTATTCCTAAATCTGTGAAGCTTTCCCTAGAAAAGGGAAGAGAAATATTATCAAAATATGAGATTCAAGCTGAGTTAAAAACTAGAAAAGGGAATGCTGCAGAGGAGATTCTCAAAGAAGCTAAAGAAGGGAACTACAATCTTATCGTAGTTGCTTCGTATGGCGCGGGCATCTCGAAATTTATGTTAGGAAGCGTCTCACGGGAGGTAGTTCATAGGTCAGATCGCCCCGTGCTGGTAATTAAGAGTAGTGAAGGCCAAAACATGATGTGAGGGGTGAGTTTTATGGAGAATCTTAAAGCAAAAGATCTAATGTTGAAGGACCTTATTACTATAGGTCCTAAGGAGAAAATAGCGTTAGCTGATCTTATAATGACGAGGAATAGCATAGGTAGTCTGCCCGTGATAGAGGACGATAAGCTGGTAGGAATAATAACCCAGCGAGATATAATGCTCGCCAGAAATTATGAAATAGGAGGACTATGTGCAGGCGACCTTATGTCAAAGCCTCCTATTACCGTAGGCCCTGAAGCCAAACTTAAAGAGATACTAAAAATCATGATAAAGCACCACATAGAGAGAGTACCTGTAGTAGAGAATGGGAAACTCCTAGGAATGATAGTTCATGGGAGAATACTGAGGGCTCTTTACGATTCTCTCTAAAAAGTGGTCAGCTCTCCTTTTATCACCATATCCGTTACTTTCTTTATATCAGATAGGTGAAGGTCCACAATACTCTCGACCTTAGGTTTAATGGATTCTATGCTAACAGAATCATCTAAAATGAGTTGAACACTAGCAACCTTTGGATGGTCTATAGGCCGCCCTATCTGGCTTAATATTTTAACGTAGACTTCTCTTACACCCTCAACTGCAGTAACTATAGAATGAGCGATTTGATTAGAAATTAAATTATACATTTTCCCGGTATGATTTACAGGATTCTTACCTGCAGCAGCTTCAAGAGACATCAACCTATTGGGGGTTATAAGACCGTTCGCCCGGTTTCCTCTACCCACTGAGCCGTCATCCCCCATTTCTGCAGATGTGCCTGTCACAGTAAGATACACAGAGCCCCTATCATAATCATCGCCTGTGTTTATATTTACCTCAACTTCTCTGTCAGTAATACTTGAAGCAAGATCCTCAATAGTGTAAGTCATCTCCTCTTTTACACTCCTATAATGATCTAAGTCAGGTATGTATTTAGCTACCATGGCATTTGCTATAGTAAGTGTTATCTTATCTCCTTCCCTCAAACCCATTACTTTTACATCCTCCCCGCTCTCAGGAAATCTATCTTTAAAACGATCCGAATTTATCTCTTTCTCGGTTTCAAGAGCGAGCCTTTCAACGTCAGTAAACGGTGCAAATCCAACTCCGAACGAAGTATCATTAGCGAGAGGTATCACATGAGCTCTCTTAAAAACATCCATTAGGTCAGTAGACCCCTGACTTATCCTCGAGTCAATAACTACGTCATTTTCTACATCGAGATTCCGCAGAGTTCTATCAAGATACTCCTTGGCAGCATGAATTGCTATCTTATGAACCGGCACTAGCTCGTCGTCTACTATAGTGGTTGCTCTGCCAGAAAGAAGAATATATATAGGCGATATTATTTGCCCTCCCCCAAATTTAGGCTCGGCTTTGCCTCCGACGATCTCAACCTGATCAGTGTTATGATGCATAAGGACGCCAAATCTTTTAAGATACTCTACGCACAGTGCTCTAGAAATAGAGTCAGCGATTCCATCCGCTAAACTGTCCGGATGCCCAACACCCTTCCTCTCCACCAATTCAATCTTCTGAGATTCTACAGGGGTCTGATGGATCTGTTCTACAATTATGTTCCTACTCATATTTATGCCTCACATGTAATATTATTATTTAAATCTATCTGGCTTTAATCACATGTCTTAAGCTTTCACTTATCAGCGAAATCCTCCGCTGAGGTTCTATTGTCAGTACGATCTCTCCTTTCTTGAATATTCTAACAACTCCACCGCTTTCTGAAACGGTTATCCCTATAGCATCAGTAGCTGCCGTCATGGCTGCAACAGCCGCATGTCTAGTACCGAGACCCCGAGGTATATCCACCTCAGATGTATCCACAGTGAGATATCTGCCAGCGGCTTCAATAACTCCATCCTCAGAAATAACGAAAACTCCATCTAACTGAGCGAGTTCTTTAACGGTTTCAGCTATCGCGGGATCAGTAATCATCCTTTCACCGATTAAGTGGCCAGCAAACGGATTCAATATAAGTTGCTTAGATTTTTCTAAAACCCTCTGGCTATCCCCTAATAAGAAGGCAGTTCCAATCTGTTTTCCACCTCTACCTTCTCGACCAATCTCTAACGCGATATTAAGGGTTGACTCAAAAACTTCATGTTTAACATTGCTCTCTCTTATGAGGTCATAAAGAGTAAATCCTAGCTTTTCTTTTTTAATCTCGTAGATGATTATCATGTTAGCCTCTGAGGTAAGATCGGAGCCTATAACTACTACCACATCATCCTCATTTAAAATCCCTTTATGCAACCCTACGATCACAGTGTCTTCAATTTGAGCAGCTATTGAAGTTGATCTTGTTAAAAGCCGAATCGCATATACCCCTCCCTTTTCTCTTCGTGCAATATCCTCATCTTCTTCCATATCCACGAATACAATGCTCTTTAAGCTTGTAATCATTGATTCTTTTAAAAGACTCTGATAGGTCTCATCATTGGCTGTAGCAGCAATTATTGTGATTTTTGGCTTCTTCTTAGCTATAAGCTCGAAAGCTTCTCCTGTTTCGGTTAATACTATAATTGCGTTTGCTTCTATAGCTTCAGCGATTTCTAATGCTTTTTTTGCAACTACAGATGCGAATTCCATGGTATTTCTCCTTTATAAATTAAGAATTTCTCCAATCTTAGATATATCTTCTTCGCTTAATCTGAATACATCCAGATTTTTAAGTTCCACTACTATGCCTCTCTTGAGAAACCTTTCGTATATTGGGCAGACGGTTAGAAATCCTCTGCTAAGATCTGTGATTAACCCTCTCTTAATAGCTTCAGCGGCTACCTTTTTCGGGTCATCTACTTCGAATCCTACACATATCCCTCTCTTATGTCTGTGAACAACTTTAGGCAGATATTCTTTCAGGCGGTTAGAGTACTCATTCAGAAGCCTGATCCTCTCGCTTGAATCCTTTAGCTCTTCTATAATACCTGCGCAGATAACAGGGTCAATCTTGCATGCTTTTATTATCTCCCTAGACTTTTCCAGAAGCTCTTCCTTATTGGTAGATATGAAACCGCCTGACATTAAATTTAAGATTTTAGGCGAGCCAGTCGAGCACACTATGACATCTGAGTCTCCTCTAGCTAATTCATGGTCTCCGATTGCCCCGCTAGCATCTTCAACAAGAAGCACATTATTTTCCTTGCATATTTCAGATATAGCTCTAATATTTTGCTCTGCGATATACCCTGCAAAGGAGGTTATAAATAGTGCTTGGGGCTGCTGTTTTTTTATGTGAGACTCCAGAGTCTCAGGGTCGATTAGACCGAGGTCTGTTTGCACAGTGCATATTTTCTTACCTAATAGCTTAGGATACTTCTTAAATCCTTTCCATCCTCCTTGGTCAGGGATCATTATTTTCCCTTCTAAGGCATTTACTATAGTGAATATAGCGCAGTTGCCGCTTGAGAGAAACCTTATAAAGCGGTGGCCTGTGATCTTTGATATAGCTTCAGCGGCCTTTTCTACGTTTTTGCTATAAGCCGTTTTGTCTTCACCAAGTTTCGATATAGCCTCTATCATGGCTTTTTTCGCCCTATCTCCTAGAGTTCTGTGAGGAAACATAGTATCTATTATCTTATAGTCGATTTTAAATTACTTTGGAGTAACTACTAAAGAGATAACTTATTAGAATCATAACATTTATGAAGAATCTATGTTTGAAAAAAAAGTATATTACTCCGAATTTTTAAGTCCTTTAAAGGATTTTCAAAGAGAAAAACAGCCGATAGAGTATAGGAGAGACAGTCTCACCGGTATTGAATGCCGTATTAACCTCAAGCGTAGCGAAAGAGTAAAGCAGGGAGAAAAAAGCTCGTCATACCCAGAGCTAATTGCAAAATCAAAAGAAAAATGCTTCTTCTGCCAAGAGAGAATCAAGGAAACTACTCCACGGTTTCCACCAGAAATATCAAGCGATGACCGCATAACCTACGGAGACACTTATGTGTTCCCAAATCTTTTTCCATTCGCCCAACATCATGCGGTAGCCACAGTTACCAGAGAGCATTTCAAAGAGATAGACAAGTTCACTACCACCGAAATAATTGATATGATAAAAGCCAGCCTCACCTATTTCCGTCAAGTGAATAAATATGATAGGAAAGCTAAATATCCCTCGTTCAATTGGAATCACCTCCCACCTTCAGGAGCAAGCATTGTACATCCTCATGTACAATTATTAGTCGATAACCGGCCAAGTTATCTCACGAACTTATTTCTAGAAGTTAGCAAAAATTTCTGGAAGAAAAAGAGAAGAAATTACTGGGAGGAGCTAATAAAGCACGAGAAAGATAGTGAGAGATTCATAGCACAGATAGGCAGTATATCTTGGTTTACAAGTTTTGCACCTATAGGAAATAATGAAGTTAACGCCGTATTCCAAGACAGAGGATGCATATCGGATCTCACCGATGATGAGATTACATCTTTTGTAGAAGGTCTGCAAAAAATACTCAAGGGCTATTATAAAATGGGTGTGCGGAGTTTTAATCTGACCTCATATTCCTCTGCTATTGGAGAGAGAGAAAAAAATTTTTGGCTCAGTGTTAAGATAATTTCAAGGCCCACCCCTCAAACGTACTATACATCTGATGCGGGGTTTATGGAAATTCTTCATAGAGTGAGGATAGTTGAAACGATTCCAGAAACTGTGGCAAAACATCTTAGAAGAGAGTTCTAGAGCTTCTAGTTGTAGGTATCCATCATAAGAAGATTTTTAAAAACAGGGGGGATAATGAAAAATTGGATGATTACTCTCATAACAGATTTTGGAGCCACAGAATACGTGGGCGCAATGAAGGGAATTATATTTTCGATTTGTCCTAAGGCAAGGATAGTGGATATAACTCATAATATTAAGAAATTCGACATAAGAAGAGCAGCTTATGCTGTTTATTCTTCCTGCAAGTATTTCCCAAAAGGAACAGTACATGTTGTTGTAGTCGATCCTGGAGTAGGTACTGATAGGAGAAGTATAATTATTAAAACAGAAGAGCATCTTTATGTTGGGCCTGATAACGGAGTCTTTAGTTTTATAGATGACGTCAAAGAAGTATACGAGATAGAGTATCCCGCAAAATCTAGGACCTTTCACGGCCGAGATGTTTTTGCGCCAATAGCTGCCTATTTAGAGTGCGGAGCGAGCCCGAAGGACTATGGTAAATTGACTGACGAATACATTAAAATTGTTCTTAAAAAATATATTAAAGAGGACGTCATCGGAGGAGAAGTTATCTGTGTTGATGACTTTGGAAATGTGATAACAAATATAAAGAGGGAAGATTTAGAAAAAATTGGTGTAACTTATGGAGGAAGTCTCAAAATGCGTCTAAAAGGGAGAATAAGAACTTTAAAGCTTCTAGAAAGCTATGGGTTCTCAAGGCCGGGTGATCTAATAACCGTAATAGGTAGCGAGGATTACCTCGAGATATCAGTAAACCAGGGAAACGCTGCCGAGAGGCTTAAGATAAAGGGAGGAGAAGAATTAGAGGTTTTTAAATGAGAGGTTTACTCATAGGCAGATTTCAGCCTTTTCATAAAGGGCATATTTACGTTATTAAAGAAATATGCAAGGAGGTAGATGAAATAATAATAGGCATAGGAAGCGCGCAGCTAAGTCATTCTATAGAAAACCCTTTCACAGCTGGAGAGAGAATAATGATGATCTCAAAAAGTCTATTTGAGAATGGTATTGAAAAAAATTATTACATCATTCCTATCCCAGATGTGAATAATAACTCCTTGTGGGTTTCTCATCTTAAAAGCCTTACTCCGCCTTTTAGCAAAGTCTATTCTGGGAACCCCCTTGTCAAGCGACTTTTCTTAGAGGAGGGGATAGAAGTTCTTACTCCCCCTCTATATAATAGGGAAATGTACTCGGGTACAGAGATAAGGCGGAGAATGCTGGAAGGTGAGCCATGGGAGGATTCGGTACCAAAAGCAGTTGTAGACGTAATAGAGGAGATCGACGGAGTTCAAAGAATAAGAGACTTGCTTAAAAGCGATAAAATCTGAACATATACTTTTTTTTGACTTTTCCCTTACAAAACTCAACACCCTCACTCTCTAGAAGCCTCCGCTTTATATCAACCCCTCCAGTAAATCCTCCTATAGTAAGATCAGATTTAACAATCCTGTGACAGGGCACTACAATTGCGAGAGGATTTTTGGCAAGGGCATTACCTACCGCCCTTGAGGCATTTTCACGCCCAATATGCCTAGCAATTTCCTTATAGGTTGAGACCCTACCATAAGGTATCTTTCTAACGGCTTGATATACAGCTATTTCAAAATCATTAAAGCACGATAAATCTATATCAAGCTGAGATAAGGTATCCCAATCTATTTCCCTCCCGCCATTACCTCCAAATTCAACTTTTTTTAACTTTCTATCTCCTATTAGCTTTATTGGGACGCCACAGTATTCGAACATAGAAAGTAATATATTGACATCAAATAAAATAACCGACGGTGATAGATTGGCTATTATAGAGCTAAAAGAGGTGTGCAAAGAGTTCGGTGGCCACTTAGCCATTAATCGGGTAAGTTTTTCTGTGGCTGAAGGAGAATCTTTTGCTCTTCTTGGGCCAAATGGTGCTGGAAAAACTACTTTGATAAAGATATTAAGTACCTTACTTAAACCCACATCCGGAGAAATAATAATAAGCGGCCTAGATTTACAGGAAGAACCGGAGGAAGTAAAGAAACTTATCGGGGTAGTCTCGCATAATCCCTTTTTATATGATGAGCTTACAGCTAGGGAAAATCTTCACTTCTATGCTGATCTTTTTGAAGTTAATAGGAACAATGCGGAAGCATTACTAAAAATGGTAAATTTAGAGGATAGAGGAAACGAACTTGTCGGCACCTTCTCGAGAGGAATGAAACAAAGGTTGGCTATTGCTAGGGCCTTAATACACGCCCCGAAAATACTATTGTTAGATGAACCAACCGCTGGATTGGATATTCAAGGTAAGCACATTTTCTACAAGTGGATAAAAGAGCTTAGCCTACAGGATACTACGATCCTGCTTACGACTCATTATCTCGATGAAGCTGAAAAACTTTGTGATAAAGCTTGCATCCTTGACGGAGGGGAGGTCAAAGCATGTGGCACACTCGAAGAAATTAAAGGAGTTGAGACTTTGGAAGAGACTTTCATAAGACTTACCGAGAAGGGAGTAGAGTAATGAAGGCGCTAAAAATAGCTAAGAAGGACCTCTTAATAGAGTTTAGAACAAAGCATACTATAAATTTCATGCTTCTTTTTGCTCTTCTTTCAATTTTAATGTTTAGCTATATTGTAGGCGCTTTTATCGCAGCTGTCCCAGACATCGGGCCAGGTCTTTTATGGCTTATTTTAATTTTTTCAGGCATGCTGGGCCTGTCAAGGGCCTTTACTAGAGAAAAAGATCTAGGAACTCTCGAGGGGTTAAAACTCTCTCCGGTTAGTGGAACAGACATCTTGCTGGGTAAAGTCGCTTACAATTTTTCTTTGCTTGTATTAATTGAGGTTATATCGTTTCCAATATTCCTACTCTTCTTTAATTTCCCTGTAGCGGGAAGTATAGCCTTATCTTTTTTTTACCTCACCTTGGGAAACCTCGGTTTTGCAGTTGTAGGCTCTGCTATGTCAGTATTAATACTTAATGCTCGAGCTAGAGAACTGCTGTTACCTGTTATCCTTTTTCCAGTGTTGTTCCCTATTATAATATCCTCCATATCAGCTTTAAAGAAAGTTTTAGTAGAAGGAGAAACGTTTTTAAATACGATGGGCGAGTTTAAAATAATAATAGCGTATACTGTTATCATGGCCGTTATATCTCTTTTGACTTTTGACTATGCCCTTGAGGAGTGACTTTAAATGGAATTTAAAAGAGGCTATGCACTAGCGCTTCTTGGCACAGTATATATAATGGTTCTTTTTGGCATGTATAATGCATTAGTGGTTTTTGGACCCATAGAGTCTAGAACAAAACCCATGGAAGAACTTTATAGGAATGTGTTCTTCCATATACCCATAAATGCTACTACGTATACCGCATTTACTGTGACATTAGTCTTTAGCTTAATGTATCTCAAGACGAGAGACCTTAAATGGGATAGAGTCGCGTCGAGTTCTGCAAAGTTGGGGATAATTTTTTGTTCATTAACTTTATTTACCGGAATGGTCTGGGCAAAACCTGCTTGGGGAAGTTATTGGAATTGGGATCCAAGGGAAACAACTACACTTATTTTATGGTTCATATTTGCTTCCTATTTTGCTTTAAGATCATCTATCGTAAATAAAGAATCTAAGGCAAGACTCTCAGCTATCTTAGGGGTGTTTGGGTATGCAGGCATCCCTCTAACATATATATCCACTACGATGTGGTTTTCTCTTCATCCAAGATTGAAGGAGTTTAGCCTCTCACCCCAAATGAGGCCTGTTTTAATTATTATGATTGTCGGTGTCCTTTTACTATACGGATATCTCCTTTGGCTTGAAGTAAAACTTCAGGAGTTAGAGGATACAACAACAAAGGCAATTTGATAGGAGGAATATGATGGAAAATTACACCAGCATATTTATTGTTGCAACCATCTTGTGGACGGTACTGATATTATACATGGTGTATATAGATGGGAGGATTAGGAAGATTAAAAGTAGGTGATGTTGGTGGATAAAAAAACAGCCAAAAAATTAAAGGTCGGTTTTGGAGCACTCATTATCATCCTTTTTGTCGCGATAGGCTTCAGTGCTTTATCTGGGTTTGTTAATCCCTATAAGTCGGTAAGCGAAGTAGTATCAAGTCCAGATAAGTTCCTGAATAGGCAGATACAGTTAGAAGGGCGGGTGGTAGAAGAAACCGTACGCTGGGTTCCAAACACATTGACTTTTGTATTAACTGATGACGTTTCACAAATACAGGTGACCTATGAAGGCGTATTACCTAGTAATTTCCCGGTAGGTAAGGATCTAGGAAGCGAGTCAGAAATAGATGTTGTGGTTATAGGTTCACTTGTGTCACCAAACCAATTTAAGGCAGAACAGATACTTGTTAAGTGTCCTTCTAAGTATGAACTTCAGCTAAATGAAACGGTGTAAGGATGGAAGGAGATAAGAAGCCAATTCTTCCACTACTAATCGTCATTGCCTCTGTGATTCTCTTACTGTTGCCATTTAGAAGCAATCTCTCATCATTACCTTTTGGCCTTTATAGTCTTGGAGGACTATCAGAAGGAAATGTTTTACTCGCCTTAAGTTGGCTCCTCGCAGCTACTTCGATAATAATGCTATTAGCTTATGAAATAAAAGGATATAAAAAAGCACTAAAGCTTATTCCTTGGGCGATTAGATGTACCACAGGGTTTCTTACATTTTCAGTTATTCTTCTGACATATTACTTCCTTAAGTCGGATTTCTCTATAAACTATGTATGGCAGTTTAGTAGCACGACTCTGCCAACGGTATATAAACTCTCCGCAGTATGGGCAGGACAGGAGGGAACATATCTTCTCTGGGCGTGGTTAATTTTTGTATATACGTGGATCATACAGGAGAAGAGCGGATTAGAGAATACATTTATTAGAAAATCCCAGATTATAAATCTACTTATAGGCATCTTTTTCATTACACTTACCATCCTAGTAACCCCTTTTAAGACCCTATATGAGATATACCCTGATGTCACACCAGAGTTAGTGGCATCTATAGAAGGAAACGGCTTGAATCCGTTGCTTAGAGATCCTTGGATGGCGGTGCATCCTCCAGTAATATTCATCGCATACGCTGCAGTTACTATTACTTTATCTGGAGCTTTGGTATACCTTTCTACGGGAGAGGCAACCTGGGAATCATATAGCAAGCAGTGGAATAGGTTTGCATGGCTCTTCCTTACTTTAGGCATAGCGGTAGGAGGGTTCTGGTCATATAAAGTACTCGGCTGGGGCGGTTACTGGGCATGGGATCCCGTTGAAACATCTTCATTTATACCTTGGTTAACATTGACCGGCTTATTGCATGCTTCAGTACAGTATAAGAGGCGAGGGGACTTTAAGATATTCTCGCCCTTTTTAGCAGTAATAACCTTTCTCCTTGTAGTCTACGCTACGTTTATAACGAGAAGCGGCTTGTGGGAATCCGTTCATGCTTTTGCTCAAACGACCACAGGGCCATGGCTAGCATTTCTTATGGTGAATATTGCTTTTGTTTCATTAATACTCGGAATAGATTTCTACCGTAGAAATGAAGGTAAGATAACACAGGTGAATAAAGACTCTATAAATTTAATCTGCTCATTCATTTCCTCCCAGTTTGTATTAGCACTCTACAAGAAGTTCCTCGAAAAAGGAGGCAGTGCATTGCCTACATTTAGGCAGGCTATCTTTATATTTGCTCTTACATTCGTATTATTCTTAATCTTAAGGAGGGTGTGGGATGAAGGTGAAGATTTAAAAAGTAAAAATTCAAATGTCCAACTAGAAGAAAAAGAGGAAGAGGAGAAAATAGAGCTTCTAACACGTGAAAACCTGTTCTATATAGCAGTTGTACTCTTATCTGTACTAGCTTTCGTATCCTTCTGGGGTATAACTTATCCGATGCTAGTACAGGCTAGAACTGGAGCTAAAATTTCTGTAGGAGTAGAGTTTTTTAATAAATGGAGCCTCCCTTTTACTGCATTGCTGATGCTTGCTATGGGATTTTGCCTTCTCTACAGTAAGATAAATAAAGATAAACTTACTAGGATGGCAGCCGGGGTAATTATAGCTACAGCAGTTTCAATTATTGTGAAACCTACCGCGAATCTCTACATAAATTCTCTAGGACCCTTGGCTCTTTTTGGCGGCATGGGAGCTATTTATAGAATAGTTCATGGAATATCTTCTCCTAAAACACTGAAAGGTAAACTTCGACAGGCTAGCATCTACCTCATTCATCTGGGATTAGCGTTGATTCTCATCGGAACTTTAATAAGCGCAGTATACGAAGCTGAGATGTCTACGAGTTTTACTTTTCCAGATGAGAAAGGAATTAAAAGAAGTATCCTAATGGGTTATGCCATCGCTGTAAATGATATCGAAGTCTATCTTACTCAAGATGGATGGTGGGCTACAGCCATAGAACTAGGCGTATATAAAGACGATAAGTACATAGGAGGTGGCCTTGCAGAGTCCATTGATGATAGAAAATTTGGGAAAGTGACCCACGTCTACATCAATCGAGGGTTATTCTCTGATGTTTATGTCATCTTTCAGGGATTAGCAACTCAGAGACCAGGCAGTGTGATTGTGCCGCTAACTGTAAAAATTATCCCAGGAGTAGGCATCCTTTGGCTTGGAATAGTCCTTTTATCTGTTGGGATACTTCCTCTGATAATTATTGAGACAAGGCTGGAGATACCACCAGTTCGCTACTCTAGGATGATCGCAGAGGATTCAGCCGGTCAGGTATCTAACCCAGATAGAGAATACTTAGAGAAATCGTTAGCTGAACTTAGAAAATCATACGAAGAGGGTAAAATATCCAAGAAAGCGTATAAGACTCTTAAGAAACAATATGAAAAAGCTTTAGAAGAAAGTTAATTATTTCTTAAGTGATTTTAGGCTTTAAAACCCTGATTGCAAACTCCAGAAGCTCAGAAAGCTTTTCAATCTCTAATGTATAACTCCCCAATACAAAAGTGTATGCACCTAAGTGTGAAAGAACTATTCCTCCCTCTTTATACCTAAAAGCATACGTAGGAGGATGTGTTTTAACTTGGGTAAATCCCTCTCTAACTGCAGAGCCAAACTCTTCAGCATATGCATCCTCAGTAACTGTCCATTTTACCTCTATCTCAGAGTTCGACTCATGCACTAGCGTCTCCTCTAATCTTGTCTTCGAGGTAATTATATCGGAGCGCTTAAGAGGTGACCCTTGAGGAAAACTCAGCTCAGATATTGAAAGTAGTTTAGGTTTTTGAGGGATTTCTACGATCTTTTTAGCCCTTAATAATGCTGTCTCTCTCCTCTTCTCCTCTGACAACTTCCTAAGTTTCTCTCGCAGATCCAACTTTTTACGCACTTCCCTCACCTAAGTGTTTTCTGATGGTATCCAATATAAACTCAGGAGTTATCTCTGGTGCTCCACCTCTCTTATAATAATCCATTGCCTTTTGGTTTATAACAAGCTTAGTAATCTGAGCAATTGTCCTCGGTTTACCATCACTTATTTCCCATACGGTTTCAGCGGCTTCTTTACTGAAGGGATTAATACCTCCACAATATTCAGCTAGAAGATTCCAATAGTTATAGATATCTCCTGGTTTCCACTTATTAAGCCGAAGAGTATTTAAACTTGCCCTATCGTCAAAGGCGAGTACGTCGCTTGAGCGGCTCTCGATGTAATCCTCTAGTTTCTCTTTTAACCGAGGGGTCCCTGAGAGAATAATCTTACAAAGCTTAGAGCCGTCTTCTCTTTTAATATCGCTTAAAGCTCTTAGTTCGGATATTATATTTTTATCCACCTTTTCTGCTTCATCAACCCATATAACTATGTTTATCCCAAGCCCAGTAACTTCCAACATCCTCTTCCAAAGGGCTTCTTTAACTTTCCCCCGATCGTTCCAAACATCCGCCTTAGCATCTAGCTGGTCCGCGATTGCACGAAGAAGTTGTAATGGAGTAAGTCTGGGGTCAGTTATAACGACCGTATGATAGCTCCCTACTTCATCTAAGGATTTCGAAACAAAATCTCTAATCGAACTCTTACCCATCCCCACATCATCCCAGATAATTAAAACTGAGCTCTGATTGCTGGGCTCCAAGAACTGGCTTATCCTGTCAAGTATCCCCTCATTTGGATCCTCCAAATATAACTCGGGGTGACTGATTCCTTCATCACTAATACTAGTCTTAAATTTCTCGTAGTCCCAACCTAATGCTTCACAGTAGTTTCTAATAGCTTCAGTATATTGATTTAAGAGTTTTAAAAATATTTTAGCGGTCATTTTTTTTATCTTTTAAACTTCTTTAAAATCGTTTTTAGTTTCTCACTCATTTTTATGGTAATAAACTTTTCTTTCTTTTCAGGTTTCTCTGGGGGCATATACTTTTTTAAGTGAAAGGGTAGTTCCTTGCTCTTCTCTAAATCTATGCCTACTCTCGAGAAGCTCTTTATTATAAATAGCGGAATCTCTCCAGTTGCGAGGTATTTGAAGTAAAAGTACATTGAAATGACATAGAGGAATAAAAATATAAAAACTAAGTAAAGGGTCTGATAAAGTTCTAGATAAGCTCTAAGGAGTATAGATAATGTTGGCATGAGAAGTATAAAAAATGCTGGAAAATACTGAGAACGTATCTCATATAAAAGACCGAAGTATTTTGCTATCACTACCCACCAGCCAATCGCCAACAGGATGATACTATAAGGTACGAGCTCCCAAGGATGCCTCTCTAAAAAAATAAAAAGCCCAATACTTATGTTAGCCAAAAGTGCGACGAACAATAGAAACTCTCCCCACTTAGGTACTCTAATGTCTAGTGGTCTGCCATATTCAAACCGTCTTTTATCCTCTACCGTTGTCGTTGAACGTATGAGATTATCAAGTTTTTCCGCGATTGTTTCACCCACGATTCTCTGCTTAATTATCTCTTCTATCAGAGGTCTAGCATACATCACAAAGTCTTTAAATTCCTTATCAACTTCCCGCACTAACATACGTTGTAACCCTATCATTCTGAATAGCCCGAAAAAGCATGCTAGAGACGCGTAAGCTGAAAAAAAGAATAGGAAGATCCTGAATATCATGATAAGATTAAAAGTCAAACCCTCTGTAGTAAACGTCATGAGTATGTCTCTAAATAATACTGAGGCTCCAGTTCCAAGAATAAGCCCTCCCAGAGCTAATCCAGCGTAAATTCCAATAGCATGTTCCTCTGGAGGCAGCTCCCCAATTTTTGGCGGTTCTTGTGGCTTCATATTTAGTGCCTTTTAATTTTCTATTATTTTTTAAGAATATGTTAGATACCTTTTCTTTTTTCCCCCAAAACTGAACACTAGGGCTAAGAGAGCAAGAGATATAATAAATATCGGACCAAACCTATGTACGGCGTTTATCATGCCTCTAACAAAATCATACGCGGGATCAGATCCTGGAATATAAGTTCTTCGAGGCATAAAATATGTTCCAAAGTTCTTTAGAATAACGGGTTTACCATTAACCATGACCGCTTTACCTACGATATCCTCTTTCTTCAGCGTCCATGGGTCCATTGTCCCCACGTTATCCCCGCGGGTTCTAATTCCATCCGGGCCCACTCTTACTACCCTGTGAATTGTCATAGGGCCACCGTTTGGAGGCGAGAATACAACTATATCGCCTTTTTCTATACTATTTATCGAGATAGCTTCACAAAGTACTAAGTCGGCAGGCGCTAGAGTAGGAAGCATAGATTGAGAAACCACTAATCCAAAAAATATCATCTTTGTAGCTACCAATAAAAATAATACGACGTTTGCCAAGTAAAAACCCAAGGATACGACCGAACCGAACTCTATTCTCTTATCTCTGAGACTAGTATATTCATCGGTTATCCTAGATTTTATGCTTCTATCTCTTAACTTTGTTTTTACAAGTAATCCTGCCTTAAAAATAGGTTTCATGACGGATGGAATAACGCCTCTTCTATGAAGTAAATATATAAAAAAAGGGCTCAAAGCTATAAAAATTGAAAGGACAATAACCGTTAATGGAAGCTCGTGGATAAGCTGGTCAAAAGACTGATATTGAAATCCTAGTTGTGTTTGATATTGATACTGATATTGATATTGATGTTGAAAAACCACTTATCTCACCTTTGATGTAAATAGCTCTATCAGCTGCATCGTTATTAGGTTATAAAACCTAATAAATTCAACTATTGGCCGAGAGTTCATTAAACCTCTTTTCTTTTCTTCAATCTTTTCACCACTCATCTTAGCTATAAGGTCAGGCCGCTTCTCGATTACTTTCCCATGGCATTTTAAGCATGTTTGGTTATTCTTTAGTTCTGGAGAATGTACCTCGTGTATGTTTTTTGCACTAGGAATTTTAAAGTGGCAATAGGAACATTCTGCGCTACCAGGTATAGTAATGGTCATCTCCTCAAAAACCCTCTGTTCCTTGGATACAGGTATCCTTACTTTTGAGGAGTTCCATCCCCTAGGACTCATGTGGCATACTCTGCAATTTACTCGATCTCTATGGGTGGTGTGAATCTCAGTATGGCAATTTTTGCAGATTTCTCGTGAGAGATGTAGGCTTTCCCTCTTCGACTTGCCTCCCCATTTATCTGCAGATAAATGACAGTCATCTTTATAACATGGTCTGAAAGAAGATACAGTTGGATTATCGATAACATCTTTAAACCGCTTATGGCAGTCAATACAAATTGCTCCTAGGTGAGTCTTAGGGTTTTCGTAGGGATTATATGCGTATACCAACTCGAAGGCCGCTGTAATAGCGATTACAAACGCTAAGTACTTTGTATACTCCCTATACATATTAGTCAGCCGCATATTGTTTCAGTAATTATAGATTAACCTAGCTTTTAAAAAATAAAAAAGTTTTACCCGGGTGTTCATATTCACCCGGGAGATTGTTGAGTTATTAGGAATCTTATCTCCAGACGGAGCCGTGGGACTTAGAGGCGTAAGTCGTATTTGTGCTAGTCATATTTATAAACTCTACAGTAGCAGCTCCCTGATTATTGAAAGATACATTGATACTATAGGCGTTCCACCTGTTTATTGGCGAGAATTCGATTCCCACGTGAGTATGGCATCCTAAGCAGGTATAAAATGCTATCGTATAGTTCCCACCGCTCACAGCAGTTTGGTTTACTAAGTCTCCAGCCCATCCATCTACATCATCTGCTTTATACGGTGATGCGCTTGTCATAGCATTATACCAAACATTGTGGGCATCATAGGGTGAACCTAGCTTCTCAGTTATATTCAGTTTACTCGAATATAATGGGCTTGCGCTTGAGTTATAGCCATGGCACGCTGAATCTGTACAGGCTCTAATGGTTACTTGGGTGTGTCCTCCACTAACTCCTGATTGAACTTTGTGGCAGAGATGACACACAGTAGTAATATCAGCATCTGTAATAGCATCCATCTTTAGCGGGGCACTTTGGTTACTGGCATTGGCATAATTAGTATCTTGAAGAGCAGTTATATGGGCAGTAACTACGTCATCTGATAGACTACCATCCGATAAGTTCAACTCGTCTTGAATGTACTGATGACAATTACCGCACTGCACTTCAGTAACGCCTCCCGTAGTATTAGCCTCCATAGTGTGGGACCCTGCAAATTTTGCTGTTACGCTCGGGAGCACATATATACCCAACACGATTGTTCCCATCAGCATCAACAATTTCGTATTCAATATTTCACCTCCGTCTCCTTCCTCATAGTATCTCCCAGATGAGGGACGGTGTTAGATTAACAATAATCAAAATAATATTTAAACTTTTCCATAAGAGACTTAGTGTCGATGTTTATTTATTCTTATTATTTGTAAATAAAAGTAAATTTCATTTAAAAATCCTAGAAAAATTCTTACTTTCCGTCAAAGTTTGATTAAATATACCTATTTTTGCTGTATGAGGGGTCTGAATGATCATAGTTAGCTCTGCTAATACTGATGTCCACTTCAGTATAAGTATGACAACCTAAGCAAGTGTAATAATCACGAGTTAAGTTAGCGCCAGACTCATTTTGATGTCTAGTCAAGTAAGAACCCATATCATCAAACCACTCTTCATGGGCGTTAGTATTTCCAAGAACTGGTCCAACATTTCCCGCGCTGTACATTGTGTTGTTTGTAGTTTCATTGTTTCCATGGCAATTTATATCCGTGCATACTCTCATTACTACTCCTGTATGACTCAAATTCTCGTAAGCTTTTATTACTCCATGGCATAGAATGCAAATTCCTTCGTCGGTTTGATTGTTCAAGCTACGTTGGAGCCAGCTTAAAGTGTAAGTAGAATTTCCTGCAGCATTTTTGTGTTTTTTAAGCACCGATTGTGCAACTGTAGAGTTTAATTCATCAAATGCGTATTCATGGCACTCGATGCATCTAAGTTGTTGTACGCCTCCTGTTTGATTAACTTCTACGGTGTGAGTTCCTGCAAACTTTGCCAGCACGGATGGAAGTAGGTAAACTCCAGTTATAACGAGGATCACTATAAGAATTGAACTAAATCTCATGATGTTAAGTCAGTCTTTAGATAATAAAGTTTTTCCGCATAAAATATTTATCTGCAGAGGTAGAAAATACTCGAGGAGTGGAGTATTAGGGGAGATGATATGAAGAGGATAAAAGTAAAGAATCCAGAGCGGTGTATCGGCTGTATGAGTTGCGTTTTTGCATGTGCTAGAACGAGATATGGGGTTATTTCTACGGATAGGAGCGCTATACATGTTAAAACTACAGGCGGAATAGAAAGTGAATTTGCAATTGTTGCATGTAGGATGTGTGAAGACCCTCCATGTGTAGCTTCATGTCCTGAGTATGCTATTGAAGTTAGAGATAGCCTTTATTTTATAAAAGAAAAGTGTACTGGTTGTAAAAAATGCGTTGAAGCTTGCCTTCTCGGGGCCATCGAGTTTGATGAAGAACTAAATCAGCCGCTAATATGTATTCAATGCGGAGCTTGTGCTAAATTTTGCCCCCATGATATTCTTGAACTTGAGAGGTTTGAAGTACTATGAATGTACTTTACATTAACCTTGGAAATAGAGAAGTGTATCAGGAGGAAAGAAAAGACCTTTTTGAGAAATATATTGGGGGGGTAGGGGTAGGTATAAGCCTCCTTATGGAGAACTGTCCCAAAGGCGTAGACCCTCTCAGCCCTGAGAATCCAATAATCCTATCTACCGGACCTTTAACTGGGGCATTTCCTACATGTACTAAGGCGGTTGCTCTTTTTAAATCTCCTTTGACAAACGAATTAGGCGAGAGCTATGCTGGTGGTAGGCTAGGTGCCGCTATGCGTTTCTCTGGAAACATGGCTATTGTTATAAAAGGAAAAAGTGATCGCCCGGTTTATCTATCCATCCAAAATGAAAAAGTTTACTTTAAGGATGCGAGATCGATATGGGGTATATCTTCAGCGTATACTGTGGGAAAGATTTTAAGGGATGTAGAACCCGCTCCAGGTAGAAGGAGTATAATAAGGATCGGTCCCGCAGGAGAGAACTTAGTAAGATATGCAAATGTAAATGTTGACACATACAGACATTTTGGTAGGCTTGGCTTAGGAGCGGTATTTGGGAGCAAGAATCTTAAAGCCATTGCGATTTCTGGTTCAAAAGACCTACCTATGGAGGATAAAAAAGGATATTTGAAGGCATATAAAGAGTTGTATGATGTTATTGTGAATACTGATAGTCTTAACAAATACCATGATTATGGTACTGCTATTAATGTCAATCCCTTGAATCAGATTAGGGGCTTGCCGACTAGGAATCTTAAATCTTCTACTTTTGAGTATGCCGAGTATATCTCAGGGGAGCATCTTGCTGAGAATTATATGGCGAAGCACATTGCATGTACTGCTTGTCCGGTTGGATGTATTCATATAGCTACAATGCAGATTCCTTTTGCCAGGGGATTCGAATTCGAGACCAAAAGGATCCCTTATGATTATGAGCCTATATTCGCGCTAGGTAGCTTGTTAGGGATACCTCTGGCAGAGCAAGTTCTAAGTTTAATAGAGTCTGTGGATCATTTGGGGCTAGATGCAATGTCTACTGGGACGACTCTCTCTTGGGCAACGGAGGCCTATGAAAACCATCTCATATCTAAACATGATACTCTTGGCATAGATCTGGCTTTTGGTAATGTGGAGGCCTATAAAAAGGCCGTCCAGTATATTGTTAAGATGCCCAATGATTTTTATAAGGCCTTAGCTAAAGGTGAAACGGCGGCTGCACAAAAGTTTGGTGGAGAGGAATATGCTTTATCGTTAGGGGGGCTCGGTATGGCTGGTTATCATACGGGCAGGGCGAATCTTATAGGGCACATAGCCGGTCCGAGACATGGGCACCTGGATAATGCGGGATACAGCTTGGATCAAAAATTATTGAAAGGTAAATTAAGAGAGACCGAAATTGTAAGTAATTTATTGAGAGAAGACTATTGGCGGTGTTTTGCTAATTCCCTCGTGATATGCTTATTCGCAAGGGAGGTTTATACCCCAGAGCGAATAGAAAAAGCTCTTAACTCTTTAGGAATCCAGAAGGAGGTAGAGGAATTTTTAGGTATAGGTAAGGAAATTTTCAAGATAAAATATAAGTTTAAGACAAGAGAAGGCTTTAATTTAGATGCGATTAGGATTCCAAAAAGATTCTTTGAAACTGAAAGTTCACAAGGAAAATTAAACGAGATAGAGATCAAAAATATGCTTGATACTTATAAAACAGAGGTTATTAAGCTTCTTGAGTAGGTAGGATGTATCTGATGACAACCGCAGATTTCTCTAAATCCCTGAGTCCATCCTTTTTTTTCTATTTTTTGAATCCATAATCCGTGACTATTTCTAGCTGATGCAGGCAAGTTAAAGCTACCTGCATCCACGAAGATTCGTGTACCATTTGAGGCTATATCTCCATGACAGCTTTCATTAGTACATTTTCTCCAGTATATCTTATGGCTCCCTGTATAAACGTTAACTGTTTCTATCTTGTGACATAATAGGCAGGCAGTACTCTCATTATTAATTGTAAACTCCATTTCATATTTCAGTTCTCCGTTAGGCCCGAAAAAGATGTCTGCTTGGCTAGCCCACATATGTACTTTAGAGATTTTTTTAGTAACAGGGCTTGTATAGAAACTTGATACTAGTTCTTCATGGCATAAATTACAGCTCATATCTACTTTTGCTTGGAAAATGCTAGAGATTTTTTTATTTAATGATTCTAATAAACCCTCTTTCTTAATTTTTTTAGCTTCTATTCCCCATAGTTTTAGAATAGAGGGCTTCATTTTTCCGTGGCATGTCTTGCAGGATGTGTTGATTACTGGCTGGTGTACTTGGTGTAGTTTTTTTGGTTTTTCTGCTGTTTTGTGGCAGTATGGGCATTTGGTGTCTCCGGGTATGTAGATGGTGTAGCCTTCTGATTCTATTTTTTTTGTTGGCTCTGGTATTGTTGCTATGGATGAGTTCCATCCTCTGGGGCTGAGGTGGCATATCTTGCAGTTGACTTTTCCTCTGTGGATGTTGTGGATGTCGAAGCCTTTTGACATTGCTGCATGGCAGTCCTCGCACATGTATTCTTTTAGATGGATAGCGGCCCTTTCCTCCTCACCTAAACTATGACATG
>Ga0180886_117_pt1 | contig 149032 bp, 172 predicted proteins | sample Deesub1362A_J573_FD_124183 | JGI IMG/M metagenome (GOLD analysis project Ga0180886, IMG submission 124183) | Candidatus Hydrothermarchaeota archaeon JdFR-18 | reverse complement strand
AGTTTCAGAAAAAGAGAAGGAAAATCTAGGCTAATCTCAAATATCTTCACATATGCAATAAAAGCGGGACTTGTTATATTTAAGACCTATTTAGACTATAAGCCCTTAAGAGTATTCTTGATTCAAGGATTTCTTTTGATATTCGTGGGAATGTTATTTGGGATGGATGGTATTAATAGATTTTATTGAAACGGGAGGAGTGCATTTCTTTCCTTCGGTGATACTGACAGCGATATTTTTAATGATAGGATTTCAGATAGTTGTTTTGGGATTAATTGTAGCAATGATTGGAACAAATCGGAGGATAATGGAAGATATACTGTATCGTTTGAAAAAAATCTAATTATAAATAATTCAGTATTTATCCTTTATGTATTCCTCAATATATCCAATTTGTTGAAGAATAAAACTTAAGAATAATAGTACTAGGATAAGCGGGAATTTTGGATCTCTGTGAAATTTTTTTATTATGTTTTTCGTTGACCAAAATCTAAGTTTTACAAAATCTCCGACATAACCGACTTTCTTTTTAAAATAATAGTTGCTTCTTCCTCTTGTCAACTGCCATTTGACGAAAGATGAAAAGCTCTCTCTAGGCTCATGTATAACAATTGCATTTGGCAGATATTTTATTTTGAATCCTTGTTTTGACAGTCTATAGGAAAACTCAGAGTCTTCTCCACCCGGGGTCTTAAATGTTTCGTCAAAAAATCCAATTTTTAGAAATAAATCTTTCCTCACTGCGCAGTTACATGTAGTTATATGATCTGTGAACCCTTCTTTGGAGACATGCCACATGTTTTCAAAACCGACAGATCCACCAGCAGGGAATCCTAACGCTGAAATAGAGTCACCGAGAAAGTTAGATTTAGGAATTTTCACGTGACCTTGAACAGCATGGATATTTTGATCATCAAAGGCTTTTGCGATATTTTTCAACCAGTCTTTTTTAGCTACGCAGTCAGAGTCTGTGAAAGCAATGATTTGTCCATTAGCTTCTCTAATTCCGACGTTCCTTGCACCAGCAGGACCTTTTTTGTTTTTTAGCTTCACTACTTTGGCATATTCTTTTGCAATCTCAGAGGTTGGATCCGAGGAGTTGTCATCAATTACGATAATCTCATAATCATAAAAATCCTGAGTTTTTAGGGATTCCAATAAATTATGTATTTTAGTAGAAGCATTGTGAGCTGGAATTACAACAGAAATATATGGTTTCATACAGAGTTCACTTATTTTTGACATTTGACAAATAATGTCCATCTCTTGAATGTATCCCCATCCCATAAGAAATCGCATTTATTTTCCATTTTTCTTTTTTAAAAGAGAAACTAGAATTTTAATCGCATGCGTCTTTACTACTTTTGTAGAAGGTCATTTTTCCAATAATAGTGCTCTTTGCTGATCTTAAAACTCTACCTACATCGGTGAGTGTTCTTATATTTTTTAAAGTCTGCAGGAAGAACTGGGGCCTAAAGTAGAACTCTCTATAGGCACGGCTAAGGATATCTTCTAGATCTTCCCTGTTCATATCCTGAGTTTTTAAAACCGGACCATGAGTCATATCGTACTCCTCCCATTCCTTCGCTAATACCCAATTGTTTTCCTTTGCTTGTTCATATAAAACGGTGCCAGGATAGGCCATGGCAATTGAAAACTGAGCAGAGTCAGGTGCAAGTTCTTTTGCTATTTCTAAAGTCTTTTCTACAGTTTCCTTCGAATCAAATGGGAATCCAAACATAAAACCAGCGTGGACAAGGATTTTATGTTTTTTTGTTAATTCGAAAGCTTTTCTTACTTGATCAAGAGTGTAACCTTTTCTTATTTTTTCCAATACTTCTTGAGATCCGGATTCAACACCATATTTGAGCATCTTACAACCAGCAGATTTCATAGCTTGAAGCATTTCATCGTCAACTGTATCAACTCTCGCATTACATGACCACATAAGATAATCTAGCCCTTCCCTTTTCATTTTATTACAAAAATCTAGTACTCGTTTTTTGTTTACAGTAAAAGTATCATCGTCTATATATATCTCCTTGGCCCCATATTTATCAGCGAGATAATGGATTTCATCTACAAAATTATCCAGGCTCCTGTATCTAACTTTATGCCCGTACATCGCATTAGGCCACAAACAGAAAGTGCAATGGTAGGGGCAACCTCTCGAGGAAATGATATATAGGAAAGGTTTTTTTGAATGCCAGGCTTCGCAATACCACTCGTGCGGGATAGTTTCTCTATCAGGATAAGGTAGGGAATCGAGATCATCAAATAGTTTCGCTTCTCCGGTGTCCTCGATTTTGCTATCATCTCTAAAAACAATCCCTTTTATTTTTTTCAGGTTATGAAGATTATCAAGAACTTCTACAATGCGGGTGTCAAATTCTTTTTTGATTATTATGTCAATACTTTTGCATTCTTGGAGGGACTCTCTGGGGAATACTGTTACGTGAGGCCCCACGGCAATGATGATGGCCCCAGTTGAGTTTTTCATTGATTCCATGGCTTTGAAGTCATATTTAATAGAAGGGGTTGTAGTTTCCATTAAAATGACATCAGGGTTGGACTTCCTTATTTTTTCGTCAGTCTCTTGTTGATCCAGATTCTGGACAACAGAATCAATGTAGTCTACCTTGTAACCTGCTTCACGAAGCTGAGAAGCAGCATATCCAAGAAAAATAGGAAACTGGAGATACATATCTCCTCTCTGCTTTATTATTCTATTCTGTGACCTTGTACCAATCCCTTTACCAGGCCAGGGGGGATTGATTATCAATACCTTCATATCATGTTACCATGAGATTATCTTTTATAAAGATTTTCTAAAATAAGAGGCATAACTCCTAAGGAGCAGGATATGGAAGCACTTAAAATTTGTCTTCTAACTTCTGAGTACCCCCCCAATATCGTTTCTGGACCTGGAAGATATACAGAGAACTTGGCGATAGGACTCAGAGATAAAGGCTACAGAGTAACTGTTGTTACACCTTTAACTAATGGGAGTAAAGAATATGAGGAATTAAATGGAATTGAAGTGTATAGAATAAAGATTCCAAGATCATCTACATTGGAAAAAATAATACCAAATATTTTAGATAGAAGAGTTTTTTTCGGAATAAAAGCCAAGAATTTTTTGACTAAAGAAAGAGTAGATGAATATGACTTGATTCATGTTACAAATTTTACTGAATCTTTTGTTTTAACTAATGAAATCTTTAAAAAAATTCCGACTGTAGTCTCTGTAAATGAGTATTATTATTTAAAAAGTACATGGAATATCCTTAAATTTCCATATAAGACAATGGACTTGCCTTTACGATACTTACAACATAATATTTTAAGGCAGATAAATACCCGAGTGTTGAATAAAGCTACAAAAATTTTGGCGAATTCAAAATATACTGCAAAAGCAATAGAATCCTGCGGAATACCAGAAGATAAAATACAAACAGTGTATAGAGGAATTAATACTAAAAAGTTCGATGTAAAACCAACTGAGGATAAATATACAAATCACTCTATTTTATTTGTCGGAGGTAACATGGAAAGAAAAGGAGGAAAATATTTAATTCAAGCTGCGCCAAGTATTCTAAGAGATTTCCCTGACTCAACATTCATACTTATAGGTAGAACTTCTTGGATGTACCGACAACTTCTAAATAGATATATTAAAAAATATAATCTAAGAAAAAAAGCTAAAATTTTAGATTATGTTGCCCCAAATGAATTACGACATTTTTATGCTCGAGCTAATGTTTTTGTAATGCCAGCTATAGTGGAAGCTCTTGGGCAAGTTTTTATGGAGGCAATGATGAGTAAAACTCCCGTAATTGGTTCTAATGTGGGAGGGATACCAGAAAACATATCAGATGGCGAAACAGGGTTTTTAGTAAAACCCAAGGATCCCACGGATATCAAAGATAAAGTATTCAAAGTATTTGAAGACCCTACTATGGCAAAAAAAATGGGGGAGATGGGCCATAGGCGAGTTCTCAGGTTGTTCTCGCTAGAAAAAATGATAAATGAAACAATTAGGGTATATCAGGATGCGATCACTATATTTAAAGGGAATTTAAGATGAAACAGAATAATTTTCTCTTATTTCTTCTACTTCTAGCTTCTATTATCTATATTATTTATTACCCCCGTCATAGTATTTTTCCCGATGAGTCAAAATATCTCCTGCTTGGAAAAGAAATCACGGATGGCGAATATTCCGAAGATTTTTTTCATAGAATGCCATTGATACCATTATCAGAGGCTTTTTTTTACATTCTAGGATTAAATGTTGATGCAATAAAATTTCTGATACCCTTAATCTTCATATACTTAGCTATACTAACCACTTACCTTCTTGCAAAAGAAATATGTGATAAAAATGTCGCCCAGATATCAGCCATTATATTGGTAGTTTTCCCATTCTTCTGGAGATGGGGAACTAAAGTACTGGCGGATATTCCTTTATTAGTTATAACAAATTCTCTTCTTTACTTTTTTATTAGGATTAGGGAAAACAATAGATTTTTTTTGCATTTCGGCATTGTGATGGGATTAGGATCTATTACGAAACTCTCTTTTTTCATTTTACCTCTTCTACTCTATTCTTACATTTTTATGAGGAGGAGAGACCTACTTAAAGCAAGAGAATTTTGGATAGGATCTGGGTTTGCGATTTTAATATTCCTTTTTTCTTATATGTTCATACATTTTATTACAGTAGAAATTGAAACGTCGCAATTTAATAAAATTGGAGAACACTTAATAGATCCAAAACAAAATGTAATTTTTCAAATAATAACGGGAAGATTTTCAAGTGCTAAATATCTCGCTAAGTTAATCTTATTCCCTTTGATTATCTTCACCCCTTTTGGCATCTTCGCATTATACAAAAAGGGGGAGAAATTGCTGATTTTTTATTTCTTCCTTTTTATTGCTCTATTTTTTTTAATTTGGCATATAAGGATAAGAACATTTTCTCCTCTGTATTCCCTCTTCTCTCTATTTGTAGCCCAGGGATATTTTGAACTAAAGAAAAAACATTTCATAAAAATTCTTTTTATTATCCTAGCAGTAATTTCTTTTTTGGATGCAATCTTTCTCTTAAACTTGGACTCTGAGTCGAGGTGGGGCGCTGATATACTTGCGAAAGAAATAACTCATCTTGACGGTAATATAGCTAGTGAGTATCTTCCGGATTATCTCAAGGCAAAAACATCGAAGGAAGTCATCCCCTTTAAAATATACTATGAGGTAGATGGTGAACGTATACCACGAGAAGAAGTTCAGTCTGGTTTTAAGAATGCGAGCCATCCTAGGCATGAAGAGTTTAGGAGGATATACAATAACCCGGAATACAAGCGGTATCCTTATTTAGAAGACGAGTGGGTTAGAGAAAATGGCGTCGATTATATAGTCCTCTCAATTTACGAGGAATGGGAGAGAGAACCTACGGGTGATCATTTCCATCCAAAACTTGGACCCTTTGAGATAAAATTTGTTAAGCGGCCATATAGCAATGGAAGAGTTCCACCAGATTACGATTTTAGATCTGAATTATATTATAGGCTTGAAGACAGCGAGAAGTATGAAAAAATTGGAGAGGTATATAGAGGAAGCCAGAGGATTTTCATCATTTACGAGGTGACTTCTCGATAAGCCTTTTCGACCTTTTCTATGAAAGCTTCCCATGAATATTTTTTTATTTCTCTTAAACAATTCTTCCTCATAATCTCTCTCAGCTTTTCGTCCTTTAGCAATATTTCGATATATCTCGCTAGGTTATCCACATCTCTAGGGTCTACAATAAACCCCGTTTCCTCGTGCTTTATTATTTCAGGTATACCTCCTACTCTGGTTGATATAACTGGTAAACCATAGCTCATGGCTTCTAAGATGACATTAGGCATGCTCTCTACTAGCGATGGTAGAACTAGTAGTTTTCCTTGTTTGTAATACTTTGGCATATACTCTGGCAGGACTCTCCCAACAAACTTCACGTTATGCCCCTTGCTCATTCTCTCCAAGCTTTTTCTCTCAGGTCCGTCTCCTATAATCAGTGTTTCGGGGTGATTTGGAATTCTCTTGAGAGCTTCAATAAGATATCTCACCCCCTTACTCTTAACGAGCCTCCCGACATAGAGTATCTTATTACCATTGGAGACTTCTTCTGGAAACTCAATAGCATTGGGTATAACTTTTATTTTTAACCGTGGGAATTCTTTTAATATCTGTGCCCTTATGGACTCTGCTTGGGTTAAGACTAAATCCGAATTTTTGATGGCGAAGGAGGATAAAAACCTATTCAAGACTCCTGTGCTTTCGATTCTAAAATCGGTTCTAACCCAGGTTATACATGGTATACTAAAGCATTTTTTAGCTAATGCGCCTATTACCCCATTTGGTAGGATAATCATGCACTGAAGTAAATCTATGTTTTTCTTTTCCCTTTTAATCTCTAAAAGAGCAGATGCTATATGAGTTATAAGCCTTAGAACCGGTATGTCCAAATACCATAGCCTCTTTACTCTGAAACCTTCTATATACTCTTCTCTCTTTCGATTTTGAACTCTCCTAGTGAGAATAATTACTTCATGACTCTTAGCTAAATGTCGAGCCATATGGTAAGACTGGGTCTCAGTACCTCCCACAGAGTCAGGTGGGAACTCAGAGACTAAAATTGCTATCTTCATGGATTCCACCGTAATTTTTTATAAAGGTAAAGGCTCTACCATAATAAAACTAGTGGGTGCTATTGTGGAAGTCATTATCGGAGCAAAATGCGTTGGTCACGACTCTTCAATTTTTATTCTTAGAGAAGGTGAGAAACCTTTTGGCTTGGATAGAGAAAGGCTGACTAGGCATAAGCATGATGTTGGATTTCCCTTTGAGCCTCTAGAGTATGCTTCAGGTATTTTGAAGGACTCAAAAGTGTTCTTCTCATTGTCTGACAACACATACTCATTTGCTACCTACAAATTTGGATCTAATAGGAATATCCATTCTTCTGATTTATTAAAAAATGAAGGAGGCACATATCGCTCTGGCAATCCAATAATCAAAAAGATCAGAAGCCTACCAGTATTAAGAACGCTAAACAAATTAGCAATAGAAAAAATTCTTAGGGATAATTTGAAGGCTGTGGGATTGGATTCCGAAATTTCGATAAAAATGAGGGACCACCACTTATGCCATGCGGCCTCTGCCTTCTATTTTTCAGGGTTGAACAAAGCCACGGTAATCACAATAGACGGTGAAGGAGATGGCTACTCTTCCAAGGTCTATATTGGAAGAAAAGGAGAACTGGAATACATCGATGGAACAGACTTACACAACTCTATCGGCCATATATACGGATCCTTCACTGAAGCTATGGGGTTGGTAAGAGATAGCGATGAGGGTAAAGTAGAGGCATTGGCTGACTTCGGGGACCAAGATACAGAGTTGTATCACAAACTCAAACGGAAGGTGAGGGTAAAAGGGCTGAAGATAGAAGTAGACCCTTCCCTAGATTATAAGCGGCAGGGGATGGGCGTTTTTAGGGGCCTTGTAAGAAAATATGGAGATAAAGATTGTGCAGCAGCCGTTCAAAGGGTTTTGAATGAGGTTGGTGTTGACTTGGTCACTAATGCTATCGATGAGCTGGGCTTAAAGGACTTTGCCTTCGCGGGAGGATGCTTCGCTAATGTGAAGATGAATCTCAGGATTTTCGAGGAAACGGACCTTAGAAGCATGTATGTTTTTCCAGCCATGGGAGATTCTGGTCTTGGTGCAGGGGCTGCTATCATGACGGCACGAGAATTGGGATGGAATACAGATCAATTCAGGCATCATATGCCGTACTTTGGTCCAGAATACTCCAGGGAAGAAGCTGAGCGAGCGATAAAGAAGTACGGTGAGAAGGTGGAATACGAGTACGAAGAAGACTGGCCGGAGAGGGTGGCTGAACTTGTATCCGAAGGAGAGATCGTTGGAATATTCCAAGGAGAAATGGAATATGGTCCGAGAGCATTGGGGAACCGAAGCGTATTAGCAGACCCTAGGAGACCCCAAGTCAAGGACATTATCAATAGCACCATCAAAAGGAGGAAACCCTACCAACCATTCTGCCCTTCTGTACTTGAATCTGAAAGAAAAAGACTATTCGAAAACAGTTACCTTAACAAGCACATGACCTGCGCATTTAGGATGAAAGAAGAATTCAAGAGTGAGCTACCTAGTGCAATACACGTCGACGGTACGGCTAGACCCCAGTTTGTCGAAGAGAGAGATAATCCATCGTATTACAGGTTGATCAAAACTTTTAAAGAGTTGACAGGGTATGGATTGGTTGTTAACACTTCCTTCAATCTTCATGGAAGGGCGATGGTAATGTCTCCTGACCAAGCGATGCAGGACTTCATGGACTGCGGCCTAGATTATGTAGTGATTGAGGGATGGATGGTACGGAGAACGTGATTATCAGGCGTTGAACTGTCTTAAGACTCTAATTTTTGTTTTTATTTGTCATCCGAGCAGCAAACAACATGCCATCTGAAAAAGCTTCTCTAAACCTAAGTAGATTTTTTATTAAATATCTTCTTTTCCAAGTTGATGTGGTATCGGCATAGTAGTAGAATTCAACAACTTTGAAGCCATGCCTTTCAAGTAAGTTCTTCAACGTAAAATAGTCATAATAGCATGTATGTTCAGGATTTGGTTTTGAGAAACCTCTGATAATGATATCTAAGAATCGTCTAAATGCAAAAGTGTTTGGGGTTGTTAAGATGAGTACCCCGTTTTCTTTTAAATGTTCTCTTACTCTTTGGAGGAACTCGCCTTGATTTGACAGGTGCTCGATGATCTCGCCTGCTATAATTACGTCAAATTTTTTGTTTAGCTCCATTGTTTCAACGTTTCCAACGATCACGCCCGGTAAACTACTCTTTTTAATGTCTATACCAACAAGGCTCCTTGCATGTTTTGAAATAAATGTGTATAAATGGGTTTTTTGTAAATCCTGTCCCACGGAACCGCAGTCTAACACTTCTTTCCCTGAAACGTATTTCCTAATTATTTCGAGTCTGTCTTCGAGAACTTTCCTTTTCATTTTTTAACAGAAACTGAAATTCGCTATGGTTGTTAACATTTTAATGTCTCTATATAAAAATCCTACTTTATCCTATTAGGAGTAATACTTTCTTCCTTTTTATTTTGTTATGTAAAGATTAATTTAACGCATATATTAATCCTAAGATGGGAAGTGATTTATAAAAGCCGTAATTTGCAGGTATTTCAAAAAGATTTCAGTTAAAGTGCACATAGGAAGAGGTTCCCAGGTGATGATTGAATCTAAGTTGAGTAATTTAAAAGGAACTAAATGCTATAAGGTATTAGATTCTCCGAAAATATTAGATTCTTAGAAAAAAGAATACTTCCAGGGAGTTTACCTCTCAAATTTTAATTTTTGGGTCCCTATTATGACTTAAAAATCAGAGTTGCTCGTAAATGAATCCTTCTTCAATTGCATCTTTATGGTTAAACATACCTTTTATGTCGATCAACACAGGCAATGGGTTCATCTCTTTCTTAATTTCCTTTAATGATAACATTCTAAATTCATCATGCGGGCTAAATACAATTATCCCATCAATTTCATTAAAGGATAAGTTATCTTGTATGGGAATCTCAAAATAATTTTCTGCCTCCTTTTTATGGACCTTAGGGTCATAACCAATAATTTCAACACCATACTCCTTGAGTTCATCTATAATCTCCTTTGCTTTTGATGTTCTTATATCTGAAACGTTCTCCTTGAAGGCAAGACCCAGAATTAGAACTTTTGATTTTCTCAGAATCTTCCCAGCTCTATTTAAAGCTTTTATGGTTAGCTCAGCTACATATTTAGGCATATAATTATTAATCTTTCTTCCAGCCAAAATTACCTGAGGCTCATAGCCTATTTCAATGGCTTTATAGACAAGATAATATGGGTCTACAGGTATGCAATGTCCACCAACTAGGCCTGGATAGTATTTCCCGAAATTCCATTTAGTAAATGCGGCCTCTAGCACATCTTTTGTCTTAATTCCCATTTTTCTGAAAATTATTGAAAGTTCATTCATCAGTGCGATATTCAAATCTCTTTGAATATTTTCAATAACCTTTGCTGCCTCTGCAGTTTTTATATTTTTTGCTACAAATATATTGGAATCTAAGATCTTACCATAAAGTTTTAGTAAAATTTCCGTAGTTTCTTTTGTGTCTCCGCTCACCACCTTTGTTATAGTCTTCAAAGTGTGTTCTTTATCTCCTGGATTGATTCTCTCTGGAGAATACCCAACCCAAAATTCTGATTTATATTTCATGCCAGAAGTTCTCTCGATAATAGGTACCATAAACTCCTCAGTTACTCCAGGGTATACTGTTGACTCTAAAACCACTATCACTTCTTTTTTAAGATTCCTTCCAATTGTTTTGGAAACACTTTTCAGCAGTCTTAAATCTGGCTGAAAATTCTTTGTAACTGGAGTTGGAACGCAGATTATTATTATATCTGCTTCTCTTATTATTCCTTCATCATCAGTAAAAATAATATCGCTGTTATTTAACACTTCTTTTAACTTATTATTTCCTACTTCTGAAGTATAATCAATACCTCTAATTAAAAGATTAATTTTTTGCCTGTTAATATCAAAACCTCTAACTTTAAAGCCTTTAAAAGCAAATTCCACAGCAAGTTGCAAACCTACATAACCCAGTCCAATTATGCAAATTGTAGCTTCACACTTTTCCACTTTTTTCTTAAGCTCGTTCATCATCAACCAGCCACTTTGTTGTTTTTCTCAAGCCGTCTTCTAACGGGTATTTAACCCTATACCCAAGCAGTTTTTTAGACTTGGAGATATCTGCAAGAGAGTGGCGGATATCCCCTTTTCTTGGTATTCCGTAAATTGGTTTAATATTCTTTCCTAGAATTTTATTCATTAATTCGACAAGTTCGTTCAGAGATACTGATCTACCGCAGGCGATATTGAAAATTTTCCCGCCTATATTTTTTTTCTTAAGTGCAAGAATATTCGCTTCAACCACATTTTTAATATACGTGAAATCTCTGCTTTGTTTACCATCACCATAAATTTCAGGAGCCTTGTTGTGTATCATTAATTTAAGGAACTTGGGTATTACTGCAGCATACGGTGAATTAGGGTCTTGTCTCGGACCAAAGACATTGAAATATCTCAATATAATAGTTTCGAGTCCATAGACTTCATAAAAAACTTTCGCATAGTACTCGCCCGTTAGCTTGGATACTGCATAAGGAGATAATGGCATAGGGTTCATCTCTTCATGCTGAGGTAATGGGTTTAATCCATAAATAGATGATGAGGACGCATAAGCAACTTTCTCTACATTTTCTTCTTTGGCTGCGATTAACACATTTAGTGTTCCTTTAACATTAATATCATTCGTAGTAACCGGGTCTTGCAAAGATCTAGGTACTGAAGGCAATGCAGCTTGATGTAAGATGTAGTCTACCCCTTTTACGACTTCTTTCACAAAATTTAAATCCAATATGTCTCCTTCGTATATCTCTATTTCTGTCTCTATCTCTCGCAGATTTTCTCTTTTTCCTGTAAAGAAGTTATCAAGTATGGCAACTTCATAGCCTCTTCTAAGTAGCTCTATACACAAGTTGGAACCTATAAATCCAGCGCCTCCAGTAACGAGAACTTTGCTCACTTTTTTCCCTTCTAACTTTTTACGCTTATTATTTTTATTGGATACAGATTTCCAAACAAGTTATGGAACTTCTTATCTCCATTACTTGATTCCAAGTATACCCTAACTTTTGGATTTTTATTTCTATTGCCTTGTTCATATATAGTAAAAATTTCACTCTTGGGATTTTCAATTTATCTTTTTCCCGCTTATTTATGGGTATCGACTTTGATCTTATCTAACTGTATTATTTTCTTATAAATGAGAAGTTAAAAAAATCTTCTATTGAACAAAAGTCACTCTCTGAATAGCTCTTCCTTAATTTTTTTGAATAAAAATATTGTACCTATAAGATATGAAAATATTAGTGAAATAACCGCACCATAGATGCCAAAATGCTGTACGAGGTAAAAAGAAAGTATTATCATTATAGTTGATATAATTAATATAGTCATGGTAAATATTTTAGCGCCATTCTCTCCTATGGAAACTGCAAACCATGTTAAGAGTGAATAGACAAAAAATTGCAATGAACCATAAACAAATAATATTAGCAAAAGAAACTTTAAAGGATATCCCGGACCGTATAGTTTCAAAATCACGAATGATATCAATAGAAGAGCAGGGAAAAGTGCTGGAGATTTTAATAAGAACATTTTCACCTTTAAAAAAAACTCTTTTTTGTCATGGTGTCGTGATGCTTCTGGGAAAAAAACCATAGATATCGTCGTCACGAAAAACCCTACTAAGCTGAAAGTTGAGAAATAATAAGCTTGATAAATCCCGACATCCTCTAGAGACATGAAAAAATTGATGAGTATCTTGTTGATGTTCTCCGTCACCGATACAGAAAATATACCCAAAACAATGAAAGACGAGAATCTCAGCAAGCTCTTGACATAATCCCTACTAAAAGAAATAATAAGGTTTTTCCTGAACTCTGGTATTATAATACTGGCAGACAAGACATAGCCGATAATGAAGGCATATACGGGGGGTCTAGCCCCCTGAAAGTGGTCTATGAAAATGACTACGAAGATGGCAGTTGAGATACCCCATAAGACGTTTATAGCGCTTAATTTTCTCATTTCATTGAGCCCCTGAGATATTTTCTGACTTAAAACCCAAAATGTGTAGGCAATAGCCATTACGATCGCCGCATGAAAATAGCGGGGGGAGATTGAGATTAAATTTGCAAAAAAGCCCGCAGTAGAATAGAAAATAATAGAAAAAAAGGAAGTAAATAATAAAATGGAAAAGATCCCTGAAGAAAAAATCTTCTTTCTCTCGATATCATTTTCCTCTGGCGCCAAGTATCTAACCATAGCTGTCCCAATACCAAATAACATAGGGACGTACAGTAAGTGAGAGACTGATATAATAAGGGCAAATTTCCCATACTCGTCTGCCCCTAGAGACCGGCCAATATAGACTTGAATGAAAACCGAAAAAAACTTAGATAAAGATAGGGCGGTGAAAACGAAGGTAAGATCCTTCAAAAAATTTTTCGCTCGAGTTCCTGGAGTACCTCCAAATATTTTCGAGTAAACCCAAAAAATGAATCCTGCAATTACTTCTTTGATCTTGTCCATTGCGTGTATTCTTTTCAATAATATTTAAAAATCTAACCTGCTCATCTTGCTATATGAAATTGGCCATCCTCACTTCTCGATTTCCTCTTAAGGATATTGGAGGGGCAGAGCTCGCGGCTCATTATATTGGAAAATATGCTTCCATAGAGAACGAGGTATTCATATTAACCAGAAGGCAATTGAAGCCATTAAGAGACGGCTATAGGGTTAGGATGGTAAGATATATCGGAGTCCCAGCAATCATGAGGTATATATCCACGGTCGTAACTCTTACCATTGAAACAGTGAGGATTAAACCTCAAGCCATCTTCGCTGAGATGTTATACTCTGCCGGTATGGCGGCAGTGCTATCAGGAAAATTGCTAAGAGTACCAGTTTTTATTCACCCAGGTGGCGAAATTTACTGGACAAGTAAATGGAATTTTTTTGTACGATATGTTTTAACCAATGCCACCTTAGTTCTAGCTTTGACCGAGCATATGAAAAAAGAAATTCTAAGATTTGCTCCCCATGCCAACGTAGAAGTATTGCCAAACGGTGTCGACTTAAAAACCATAGAGATTATTGAAGGTGCAACCGTAAAGCACCCTTGCATACTTTACGCCGGTAGGATGGAAAAAATAAAGGGAGTAGAGTACCTCATAGGCGCATTTTCAGCTGTAAAGGAGAAAATACCCACTGCGCACCTCTATATAATAGGCTCCGGCCTACTGGAAAGAAACCTCAAGAAGCTGGCAGATAGGCAAGGTATAGCCAATGTTCATTTTCTAGGCATGCTAGAAAACAGGTTAGTACTCTCATATATGAAATCCTGCGATGTCTTCGTCTTACCTAGTCTGACTGAGGGATTCCCCTTGGTTTTGGTTGAAGCTATGGCATGTGGAGCTCCTATTGTGGCTACGAATGTAAAAGGTATAAATGAAATTATCGAAGATGGGAAAAATGGCTTCCTCGTTGGGGCCAAGGATGAAGATGCATTAGCGTCAAAAATAATCACTATATTAACCGATAGCAATCTGAAAAAAGATATTTCTAAGAACAACGTTGAAAAATCTAGAGAATATGATTGGAAGACAATAACAAAGAAACTAATGGAGAAATTTTCGGAATATGCGACTAAGTAAATACGACAAATTTGCTATATTAGTAGCAGTAGTATACTCCCTTATCATATTCTTTATTTCACCCATTCAACTCCCTATTGTAGATGATGCTGGATATGCAGATGTCGCGCAGAGCATCTTTCTTAGACATTCTTTCCAGACCAATTTTGAAACAGATGTGATAACTGCTCCAGGATTGCCCTTCCTTTTAGCCGGAGCAATGTTTCTCTTTGGGAATTTATTTATTAAGTCTTTTTTAGTCATCATATCTTTTTCCACAATTATTTCTGCCTATTTACTTGTAAAAGAACTTAAAAATGAGAGAATAGCGTTCTTTTCATCTTTATTCATGATTTTTATACCGGAGTTCATATGGGCGTCTGGAGTACTACTGTCTGATGTACCTTTCCTACCTTTTCTATTCATGGCGATGTATTTTTACTTAAAGACACTAAAAGGAGGTAAAAATCTCTCGGCCGCTCTTTGTGGGATTTTCACAGGCGTTTCTATTCTAATAAGATATGTTGGATTAGTGTTGCCGTTCATATTCCTCATTCACTACTTGACAGTGAGGCATAAGATGAGGGTATCCTTTACGCAAGTACTCCTCTTCATTCTATTACTCCTGTCCTCTCTAGCTCCGTGGACTTTAAGGGAGATATCATTTGGCACTTATCCCGGTGCAAGCCATATTGAACGCTTTGAAAAAAGCGAGGTATATGGCGTTTTTGATATTGAAGTATACTCCGTAAACTATCCTTCTGGGAGCATACGGGAAAGGGGAATTGATATAAACATTAAGACTCCCGTAGAGGCTTTTCTGACTACAAGAATATTCGGTATAATGATTCTCTATTTGACTCCTGTAGTTGTTATAGTATTTGTAGTTAGACTTTTTAAGATGAAGTATTCATGGGAAGATAAGCTTTTATTGCTCTGGATTGGAATTTTTATATTGTTTCATATTTTCGTTCCTAACGATTTTTCTGTAAGGTATATATTGCCATTCTCACTTCCGCTTATGGTCATATTTAGTGAGGCAATGCTGGAAATAATACACCGAAAAATAATCATAGCACTTGTTTTAGGAGTTTTTATTATATCATCAAGTACGCTAATGTTCCATGATTATAATAATAGGTGGAAAAAAGCAGATACTACGGTTTACATGGAAGCTGGAAAATGGTTGAAAGAAAATACTGAGGAGACGCAAGTAATTTACGGCTTCGGTGTATCCGAGGGAGCTATACCTTTCTATGCTAATAGGAAATACATTTCACTAGGAGATCCAACTACAACGGAGGATATAATGAGGATAAAAAAAGTCAATCCTGAAATATTGCTGGTAGGAAAAATGGAACCGATTTTTCACAGGAAGTTCAATGAAACTAAAGTGATTAACCAGCTTGGAGACTATCATCTTGTGAAATCCTTTGAAGATAACAATTTTTATGTCCATATCTATGTGAGGAGGTAGCCTTGATAGTAGCTGTTATCCCGGTGTATAACGAAGCATCTACTATTTCACGTGTAGTTGAGGAAACTAAGAAATATGTGGACTTAGTAGTAGTGGTAGACGATGGCTCTACCGATGGTACTCGAAAAGTGTTAAAAAATTTAAACGGCAAGGTATTTGTTCATACGCACATCGTTAATAGAGGGGTGGGAGCAGCAACGGCTACCGGTATAACGGCTGCATTGAACTCTGGAGCGGATATTATAGTAACTTTAGATGCAGACCTTCAGCATAAACCAAGAGATATTCCTAGATTAATCGAACCTATAGTTCGTGGAGAGGCAGATGTTGTTATAGGCTCAAGGTTCAAGAAGCCTCCTCAGGGCATGCCGTTTACCAAGATAATTGGTAACAAACTGTTGAATTTTATTACTAAGGTATTATATGGATTTGAAAGTACTGATACGCAGAGTGGATTTAAAGCGTTTAGTAGAAAAGCGGCATCAAAAATTGAGATTACAGTTGATAAATATGGATTCTGCTCAGAAATAATAGGGGAGATTAAGAAAAATAATCTGAAGATGAAAGAGGTTCCCATAGATGTTATATATTTAGATAAACAAAAAGGAACCAGTATAATAGACGGCATTGGAATAGCCGTTGATTTGATACTTAAGAGGTTTAGCAGATGACATTAATACAAATCCTAGGTCTCTTCGTACTTATTGGAATCCTTTTCTATCTTATTAAAAGTGCAAAAAAAAGAGTAGATGCTGCCATTTTGTTAACTATAATGATTTTTGTGTTGTTGCTCATCATAGCTATTATCCCACAGAAACTTGAGAGTTTTTTAGAGCAGATTGGGTTCTGGAGACCCTTTGATGCATTTTTGACACTACTTTCCACGACATCCTTAATTTTAGCATTAAAAATATATCTGAAACAAAAAGAAGCAGAAAAAGCAATCACAAAGATTATTCAACACTTGGCATTAAACAAGGAAAAAGAAAATAAGTGAAATCTCTTTCTTTAGCATAATTTTATGGACAAACCTTCTCATTTTATATTTTTTTCGTCTTCTTTAAGTATCTTATTTTGTCTTTAATACGTTTTTTCTCATTTTCATTTGATTTTTGGTACACAATAGATCTTTTTGCAGGATCGCTATCTGCTCTAAAAATCTCTTTTAGGACTCTACCGTCCATATCAGTAGGTATTGATACATCTAGGAGATGCAGAACAGTCGGAGCAATATCAAATATTGTCGCACTAGTGATTTTTTTCCCACTTCTAAAATCAGGGCCGTATCCAACGAAAATTCCATTTAGTCTATGGGATCCTGTATGAGTTAAAGAAAATGGCTCATTTTTAAATAAATAGTTCTTATTTAAGTTTTCCTCTATAATGCAACTCCAATCGTTTATCGTAAATAAGATATCTGGGAGTGTATCTATTTTATCTCCATTATATATCTTATAAGGATCAAAAAATTTTACTTTAAGATCCTCTCTAATATCTTTATTAATTCTTTTTAGCCCGCTTATAAGTTCGTGTTTCAAATTTTCGAAATTTTTTGTATTTCTCTTTATATAAATCGCCCCAAAGGGGATAGTATGTCCTATCGAGTAAGCCTTACTTTTTTCAAAATTTATCTGATTCAATGTCGAACCAATAATTTCATCACGAATATTTTTAAACATACTTTGAGGTATGAGCTTTTCAAAAACCGAGTAGATATTTCTTAAAAATATTTCATATTTATGGAATATGGCGTGAAATCCTGACGAAAAGTTTCTCTTTTTACATAAATATCCCTGCCTTTCTAGCCATTTTGCTAAGTTAAAACAGCCTAATTGCGGTCCAAAACCATGATCTGAAACAATCAAGATATTTGTGTCTTTACCTACTTTTTTAATGATTTTCGTAAGTGCTAAATCAAACTCGGTCCAAAAACTTAGTAATTTTTCCTCATATTCATTTTTGCCAGGATATAATGGATGTTTTTTATCAATATACATCCACATACTGTGTTGAATCCAATCCGTAAGTGAAAATATAGATATCGCAAGACTCCATTCATACTTTTCAAGTAAATAAAGGTCAACTTTGAGCTTATTGGCTAAAAATTCCTTAATATCTTTCAGATACTTGTTAAAATCTTTATATCTCATATAATCTAGATCAATTCTATAGTTTGGTGCAATTTCGAGTATCTCTTGCTTGACGTTTTTAGGAAAAGTAAATTCATCTGCCACAGCAGAACCCAGTCCGGATATAAGTATCCCATTTATATTATAGGGGGGATATACCATTGGATAATTGATTATTATTTTTTTTGAGTTGATGCATTCCCAAAAAGGTCTATTTTTCCTAAAATCATTAGAATTAATAGGTCTTAGTGCATTCCCCTCCTTGATTAGGAAATCGATAACCCCCGTTTTTCCAGGATTTTTGCCGGTTGCTAATGACAGCCAACTCGCTCCTGTTACGGGGGGAATCGTTGATTTCAAATCTCCAGCTATGCCATTACTTACTAATCTTTTAAGAGTGGGCATTACGTTGGCATTGCATAGTGGCTCTAAGACGGACCATGTCCCTCCATCTATACCAATAATTAAAAGTTTTCTATTATTACACATTTTTCTTTATAAAAAGTACTCTATTTCTTTTAAGCTATTACAATTTCTATATTTAGTGTAATATCTTGAAATTTAACATACTTTTTACATTTAAAACATACTGGATTCCATTTTTTCATAGACGTTATATTACCTAGATGATGGTTTGGTATAGCGTTTGTATTCTTGATTGTTGCATGTATAAATTAATTAAAGATAACCAAGTTTTTGGAGGCGCTTTTTTATTTTCTCTTCATCTTCTTCGGTCAGGCGCTCTTCATCTTCTTCCTCTTTAACGATCTCTTCAAGAACGAATGTTATATACTCTGAAACGGATTTGAATTCTGTACCTCTAATCCTTTTTTCAATTTTTCTATATAGTTCTGGAGATATCTGAATTTTTTTCATCTATTTAAAATTAATAGGTATTGAATAAAAGTTTTTGTTCGTCTAATTATCCTCAATTATTTATAAATGGAGATATACAAATCAACTATATTAAATTTCAATAGACTGAGAGGAGTAAAGGCTCTCACATAATAACTCAACTAAAACTCAGTTTTGATAATTTCACAAAAGAGAAAAAAAGATGTTAAATAAATCTTTTGATAAAACTCCAATAGCAATTTAGAATAGGGTTAAGAATTTTATCTAATAGTGGATTTTTAATGCCGCTAAAATCTATAGTACCAACATAAAGTTTCACTATTTCTGAATCAGGTACTTTTCTTTTTGATTGAATTTCTGATCTTTTTTTTAATGTCTTTCTAATGTATTTTAGATTCCACAGATATCCTTTAACTTTCATCCAAAACCAGCCGGTAATTAGAGCATAACTAAGGATGGATAACTCTAAAATGAGTAAAGCTGGGGAAATAAGTAATAGAGTCTTCAAGTTATAATTTTTTAGGAGTGTCGTAATCCTATTTCTTTCTAAATAGTAGAGCTTGATTTTATTATTAAGATTAAAGGCATATTTGTGGTAGACAATAGATCTAGGAGCAAAATAAATCTTATATCCTGCTAATCTAGTTCTCCAGCTTAAGTCACTATCTTCACAATAAATAAAATAATCTTCATCAAATAATCCTACTTTTTCCAAAACTTCTCTTTTAAATAGGGAATNCCCGCCACAGGCAAAGCTAATTTCTCTTTTGCCATATTGCCCTTTATCTTCATCGTTGAACCCAATTGACCAAGCATGCCCTAAGTAATTAAGGACTCCACCAGCGGAATCTAAAATATCCCGATTATCAAATAAAAGGGCTTTGGATGTGCAAGCTCCAATTTCGGGATTAGACTCAGCCACTTTTATAAGCTCCCCAAGCCAGTTTCTATCGACTTCTGTATCTGGGTTCAGAAAGGCGATATAATCAACTTTATTTTCTAATGCAACTTTAGCAGCTAGATTATTTCCCTTGGCAAATCCGTAATTTTTCTTATTTTCTAAGATTTTTACTGTGGGAAATTTTTTTTTAACAAAATTTACACTTTCATCGGTAGATCCATTATCACTCAAAATTATCTCAAAATCCTTAAATGTTTGGTTCAGTAGACTCGGCAAACAAGTTTCTAAGTGATGCTTCTCATTTGTATTTAAAACAATCACACAAGCTTTCATACCATCACTTTATTTTCTAAAATTATATAAAGTAACATTAATTTACTACTATAAAAGTTCCTTTAATGGCACGAAGTTAAATTTTTTAAAAAGCTCTTCTAGCTTATTTATAGTTGTATGGATCCCATAATAACTTATGAAACTGTTCCACTTGGAAATTCCAAGCCTTGGTGTTGATGGGTAAATATCCCTAGGGTGTACATATATGATTGCAGGCCGTCCTTCTTTATTCACTTTTTCCACACTATATTTTAGGAACCACTTAGGTAGTACTCGCAGATAGAATCCGCCAGAAAAAGGAATTTTGAACCCGAATTTCTTTAATATCGTAATGGGAAACTCTACTAAATTCCTATCCGCCTCTAATGTAATATCTTCTCTAGAAGGACTATAGGGGTATAATGGAGCATTAGAGATACCATAAATAGTGGTCTTCATAGGGAAAACACTTGAATCATACCTATATCCAAATTCCTCTAAGATATCCAATGCCCATTTAGTGCTATTATTCAAAGAGAAATTTGATGCCCGATAGCCTAGTGGCTTTCTACCGGTTATATCCTGTAGTAAATTGGTGCTTTTTTCGATTTCCTCTCTGAACTCTTCTTGGGTCATTTTATGAAGTGGTCTGTGGGAATAACCATGGGATGCGATTTCATGTTCCTTAGATATTTCTTTAATGAGTTCTAGATGTTTCTCAGCTAACTTGCCCAGTACAAAAAAAGTTGCTTTAACATGATATTTTTTAAGCAATTCCAAAAGAGGCTTTACGGACTCTAGTACTTGATCTTCAAACTCTGGCGAAGACTCTGCCCACCGAATATTATTTGGTAGTGCTTTATAGAGGTACTCATTACACCACCAGAACTCTAGGTCAACAGTTAATGAATTTTTCATTTTAATTATCCTATTTGCTTTATTAACCAAGGCCCGAGTTTTTTTGCCAAGAAGTTCGGCATTAGTTTACTCCAAAGCTTAGAAATACCTCTATACCTTATTTCTTGTCTCTCCTTTAATTCCCTTTTGTAAAATTTATAATAGTAAGTCATAGGAACTTCTTCGCCACCCCAGCCCTTTTTAAAGGAATAGACGCCTGAATCTTTCCTAGTCCTCCCGAAATCGAAAACTTTTAATCCTGAATCGCATCCTTCTTTGATCATAGACCATAAAAGTAGATTATTAGGTCTTAGATTTTGGTATTTAAGAGAAGAGGTACTAGAATAATAGTAAATTATGTCTTCGAAAATAAAAAAAAGCATGCCTGCGATGCGGGTACCCTTATATTCTGCAAGCCTTATTTTACACGTAGGGAGCTTTGAGAGTCTTTCAAAAAAATAATATGATTGGGGAGGGCTGCCCAGCTTCTTCATGGTTTCTAAATATAGGTTATAAAAATCCTTTAAATCCATAGAATTACTAGCTTTTTTTACTTCTACTCCACTCTTCTTGGCCTTCCTAACCGCATTTCTAGTTTTTTTGTTTAGATTTCTCCAGATCTCTTTCTCTCCCTTACTTAACTCCAGTTTAAAGGTACAGTAATCTATTCTACTTTTGAAGCCATTTTCAATGAGAATATTTGTTAATTCACCTCGAGGGCATCTAACCTCAATAAAGTCTAAATTTAGCTCTCTACAAATATTCCAGAGAACTCCGATCAATTTCTCAACTTCCGTCACTTCCCCACATGGTCCCCCATAGTCAGAGAAGGGAAGAGATATCAATCTATTCCCAAAAAGCCTACTTTTTACTAAGGCGAGAGGGAATATGGCCCTATCTTCCTTCAGCTTAAAAATCCTATATCCATGAATATCTTCTAGCACCTTAAGCCAAGCTTCCGATAAGAAGAAGCTACCTTCATATTCACTTATGATGTTATTCCACTCCATCAGAATCCCGATTTATACCTAAGATAATTTATTCTCTTGTACAAGGGAAGGAAATAGGGTAGCAGTATTTGTTTGAAAATCTTGTATCTCAAGGGGAAGATAATTCTGTTACTGTATTGCATCTCTTGGACAAACTTGCCTCCAAAACCTTTTTTAAAAGTGTATAAACCGTATTTTGGATGTTTTTTATCGGGAATGCAAGGGCTTCCATAAAGATCAAGATATTTGTATCCATTTTCTGATCCCCATTTCATCATCTCCCATACTATAAGCGTGTTAGCGTTTAAGCCCCAATATTTTTCTAGCGAGGCATTATTGAAATAGCTTATAGTATCCTTATAAAACAAGAAAACCGTCTCAGCTATAGCCTTTTCATCGTATTTAGCTATCAAAAATCGTGCAAGATTGTTTGGAGCCATCTCTCTCCAAATTGATTTAAAGTACTTTTCGGACAGGGGAATCATATTCTTAATATTGACCGCTCTACTTATGTAAACATTATAAGCTTCCTTTAATTTTTCATATGAATCGACTTCTTCCACAGTAACTCCAAATTTGATTGCTTTTCTTATGGCATTCCTTGTTTTTTTGTTTAGTTTTTTCCACATTATTTCCTCTGAGGTAAGTTCAACTTTAAAGGAGCAGGCGACCGCCAATTCATCAACTTCAAATCCTAGTCTAGAGACCTCCTTTTTAGTTAAAACAAAAGGTGTCCTGAGTTGTATGCCGAAGCAAGATTTATCTTTAGCAATTCTGCTGATTTTATCTAGAATAAGACTTAGGGCTTTATAATCTATTTTATTTAAAACAGGACCTGAAACTACAAACATTTGCTTTATAAACTTCGTCCTAGGTATGTAAAAAAAAGTTCCGCCAATTATTGTATCTTTTTCTTTCACCAATAGTAAAGAAACATCAAATCCGCTATTTCTCAAGGATGTAGCAAATTCTTTGGTTTGGAATATATTTCCATAAATTGCCTTTTGATTGAAAGAATTCCATTCTTCCCATTCTGAAGGACCAGCGATGTTGGCATCCATTTCCAAATCCTAGAATTTGTTAATACTTATGACGCCTATGAATATTAATATAGCTCCCATAATTCTCCCAATGCTAAGTGACTCTCCGAGCAATATATAAGAACCTGCGATTAAGGCGATATAATTAAATCCTGCGATCGTCAGCCCGGTTACTATTGCACTCCCATATTTCAATGCTATGATTGAGGTAATATATCCCAAAACGCTCATTGAAAAAGATATAACGACATCTCTAGTTGTAGCGAGGTCCTTTATAATTTTTAATGGGCCTCCTGTAAATGATACTTCAACTACGCCTGACCGCATAAACACGATTGCAAGGCCAAAGAGTATTCCTGAAACCATTGAGAGTAAAATTCCTGCTTCTCTCATTCGAGCATTAATAAATATATGATGGCATATAAACCTATTGTGATGAAACTTTTGGTCCTAGGTTCCAAGGAGTTTCCCTTAGGAACATCCGATGACCCCCTTCCTTCAGGGGGAATTGAGGTTTACATAGAAAATTTCTTAAAAGCGCTTCAGGAGCGAGGAATAGAAATTTTAGTTATAACTAGAAAGTTTCCAGGAGTCCCTAAAAGAGAAGTTACGGGATCAATAGAGATACTTAGAGTTCCATGGATAAAGGGCTTTTATTTTAGGAATATAAGCTTCAACTTCGCAGCATTCCTCTCAGCGCTTCGTAAAGATTACGATATAATTCACGCTAATGGTCCGATTGGAAGTTTTTTTGGCATGCTCTTATCAAAGGTGAAAGGAGTTCCTTTAATAGCAGTACCTCATGGGCTTACCCTTGAGCAACCTCAGTATAACCGTGTAATTAGAAAGACGTTCGCCATGCTGGAAAAGTTTGTGTATTCTAGGGTAGATCATGTAGTATTTTTGTCGGAGCAAGAAAAAGACCAATTTATAAAGAAACTTGGGTTCCTACCTACATCTTGGAGCATTATATCCCCTGGAATAGACTTCCTTAAGATAGAATCTGAAAAATCAGATAGTGCAAAAAAAGATTTCGGGATTAAAAAAGAAGTCGTTATTACCTTCACAGGAAGACTTATTGGAGTAAAGGGAGTCGAGTATCTGGTAAAAGCTGCTCGATATTTAGAAGGAGACTTTAAAATTTTAATTGTAGGTGATGGGCCTGAGAGGCAAAAACTCGAGAGACTAGTCTCGGATTCAGGGCTTACCAAAAGAATAATCTTTACAGGACATCGCAAGGATGTACCAAATATTTTAGCTATTTCCGATATATTTGTGCTTCCCAGCATCTCAGAGGGCCTCCCTACCTCTTTACTCGAAGCCATGGCAACGGGTTTGCCTTGCGTCGTGACGGATATAGGACTCCCAGTAGTTAATGGAGAGACCGCACTCGTAGTACCTTCCTGCAATGAAAAGGAACTCGCTAATGCGATTAACAAATTATTGAAAGATGTAGAACTGAGAAAAATATTAGGCAAAAAGGCCAAAAGAGAGATAATGACCAAGTACTCATGGGATAAAGCAGTAGAATCCTATAAAAAGATTTTTCACTGCTTGTTAGAGAGATGAACAACTCATTTGTAAATAGTGGTTTTTGAATAGTCTCCTATCCCTTTAAGTTAAACTTTCTTTGAAGGATGAAATAATGAATCTAATATTCTCCTCTGAAACTGCTGGATGCACAGGTAAACTTAAAACCTCGCGAGAAGCTTTTTCAGCCTCCAATAGTTCGTCAGCATCATAAAGTCTTTCATATAGCTTTTGTCTATGAATTGGGATAGGATAATAGATGCCTGTTTCAACCCCTTTTTTTATTAACTTTTTAGAGAGTTCATCTCTGTTGGAAACACGTATAGTATACTGGTGGAAGACATGCCTAGCACGCGGTGATACGTGGGGGGGTACAAGCCCATCGATTTTTCCTAGTCCTTCTGTCAGTAAGTTAGCATTTTTAATTCTTTTCTCATTCATTCCATCAAGCTTCTTTAACTGCTCTATACCAATAGCAGCCGCGATATCGGTCATTCTGTAGTTATACCCTAAAGTTTCATGGTGATATCTTATCTTGGAGCCGTGTCCTCTAATCATCCTTGCCTTTTCAGCTATTTCTCTACTATCCGTGGTTATCATTCCACCCTCGCCGGTAGTCATATTTTTAGTGGGATAAAAGCTGAAGGCGGCACAGTCTCCAAAGGAACCCACTTTCTTTCTGCCGTATTCAGCTCCATGCGCTTGGCAAGCGTCCTCAATTAGTAAGAGCCCATGATCTTGGCATATCTCCCTGAGCGCGTCCATCGCACATGGCTGACCGTATAGATGAACAGCGAGGATGGCTTTGGTTTTACGGCTAATTTTTTCTTTTACTTCTTCTGGGTTAATATTGAATGTCTTAGGGTCTATGTCGGCAAATACTGGCTTGGCACCACAGTAAAGAATAGAATTAGCGGAAGCTATAAATGAAAAAGGAGTCGTAATCACTTCATCTTCATTCTTTATGCCCGTTGCCAATAGGGCGGTATGGAGGGCGGTGGTACCACTGCTAGTTGCGATAGCATATTTTGTACCGATATACCGAGCAAAGCTTGTCTCAAATTCTTCTACTTTTAAGCCTTGAGTAAGCATACCTGAGGATAGAACTTCTAGAACAGCTCTTTTCTCTTCTTCACCAATCATTGGTTTAGCAATAGGTATCATTTTAAAAGCACCGATAGAGTATTTTGCCTAGGAATTTCAATTGCTTCATAAATTTTGTATATTATAGCCTTTCTTATGCACATGACTTCACCAATTCAATAAATTCTTTTAGATTCTTTATAATATAATCCGCGCCGCTCCTCCTAAGGTCTTCTTCGTTTGCTGTGCCTGTTAGAATCCCGGCGGTTATAACACCTGCTCTTTTCCCACTTATGATATCATAAGGATGATCGCCAAGTAAGATACATTCCTCTGGGTTTATCTTAAGTTTTCTCAGGGCCAAGTTTATGGGCTCTGGGTGGGGTTTTGTCTTCTCAGCATCCTCTCTTGCGATAACGATATCGAAACTTAAATTATATTTTCTTACAGCATCGTTTACTACACTTCTACTTGTTCTTGAAACCACTCCGAGGGTATACCCTGACCTCCGTAGATGATCTAAAGCTTCTCTTGCAAAAGGCAGGATTTCAGAACCTTCTAAGGCGAGCTTCTCCTCTTCTTCTAAAATCTGTATAGCTATTCTGTAAGTAGTTTCTGCTTCTCTCCTACCAAATCTTTCTGAGATTTTCTGTGTACTCTCCTCTATAGATTTGAGAACTGGTTTGAACTCTTTTTTAATGCCATATTTTTTATAAAACTCTCTAAGCCTTTCTCTGGTTTTTTCTGCATTAAAATTTAATTTTACAAGAGTTCCGTCCAAGTCAAAAAGAATCAGCTTAAAGCTTTTTTGCTTCTCCATTTCTCTCCCTTTACAAGTTTATGTCCTCCGTCTATCAGCCTAATCCAGTAAAGCCCTTCGGGAAGAGGATCGTATTTAGGTATACTAGGTAATTCTTCGTCATAGGCCAGTTTGATATAGATATAAGGCATGTTGACCCCGGCCTCTGAAAAGAAATTGCTTGTGGTAAAAAAGCGCCCAGCATTTATTTCAGTAATACATGGAATTCCTTTAGAGTTCTCTTTCATATCAATACAGAAAACTCCATTAGCTTTGTTATCGATCGCCAATACAGCGTTGGTTGCGATTTCATTCACATCGCTTCTGTTTACCGTTCTAGCAACAGCTGGGCTTGAAGTTTGGCCACTAGGTGTGAGATGAGGAAAGATATATTCCAGTCTCTCCCTCGCCTGAGATACGATGAGTTCGCCATCTTTCCAAACGCTCTGAAAGGCGAATTCCCTCCCAGGCAGGTATTCAGCTAGCATGAAGTCGTTATAATCTAGACTATGCATTTTTTTCCAATAATCTATCCACATAACTGCATGAGAAACTTCTTTAACGGGCAGGCTAGCCTTCGCTCCAGCACCTTTTTTTGCCCTTAGCCATGCTTTCCTAGGATATACCTCAAGGAGCGTTTTTAAGGCCTTTGGGATTTCAGCCTCCCCGCTTAAATTAAAGGTATTAGGGACAGGGATATCGTTTTCTTTGAGAATCTCTGTCAAATGCATCTTGTCTTGGCAAATTCGCACTGTTTTTTTATCAGGAAGAAATGTTTTTGCTTTAATTCTTTCTCTATTTTCAGATATAGCTGCTACTTCTACATCTGGTTGGGGATGTACAAATTCTATTTCCTCTAACTTGATAACCTCATTTAATGCTCTAATGTAGCTTGGGTCGTCAAACTTTGGAAGGAGGTATCTGGAATCTACATCTGATAACTCCAAGTGCCATTTGTTCACATCTCCCCCAGCAATATAGAATTTTTCTGAGGGGAGTCTAAGTGATTTTATAAAATTAATCCCGGCAGGTCCTCCGGCTCCAGTTACAAATATTCTTTTCATTTTCCAATTTTTATAGGTTTCATATTATAATGGGACTGGATAGCTGCTAACGCTACTTCTAAGGCAATTAAGCCGTCCTCGCCTGTGACCAGGGGTTCTTTGCCTTTCTCAATACAGTCGATAAAGTGTTTGAGTTCTATTTTAAGAGGTTCTTCTTTCTTTACACTTACAGTTATTTTTTTAGGTGTTCCGAATTTCCATATGAAATCTCCAAATGAGTCGTAACTCTTCTCATAAAAGCTCTCATAAATTCTTAGCTCCTGAGTTAAATAATTCAGCTCCGCATATCCCTTAGTACCTGTTACTGAAAGCTCTCTTATCTTAACCGGAGTGATCCAGTTTACTTGTACAAAACAAGGTATCCCCTCATAATCGAGAGTTATTAGAGCATGATCCTCTCTTTGGACAAGAGCCTTGCCTGCTTTGGCATATACTTCATCTGGCCGCTTTTCTAGTATATAGTTGAATATATCTATATCGTGAACCGCAAGATCTAATATCACGTTAGCATCCTTTATTTGTGGAGGAAACACTCCAACCCTCCTCGCCATTATGGAGGTTATCTCACCGATCTTTCTTTTTTTCATCAGCTTTTTAAGTCTAGTCACTGCTGGGTTAAATCTTTCAATATGCCCCACCATCACGGTTACTCCTTCCTTGCGGCTTTTTTCGATTATCTCCTTTGCACTTTTAATACCGTCTGCGATAGGCTTCTCTACGAGGATATGTTTACCGGATTCAATACACTTTAGTGAGATTTCTCTATGCAAGGAAGTGGGAGCGCAGATAGAAACTGCCTCTATATCCTCTATTTTCAACATTTCGGAGTAGTCTTGATAGAAATTGCATCCAAGCTTTTGCGAAAGGTCTTTTCCTTCTTTCTTAATATCGGAGATAGCTACTAAATGTGCTCCTTTTATTTCAGTATAAACCCTAGCATGGTTTCTCCCCATATTGCCTATCCCTATAACACCAACATTTACCATTTTAGACCCTCGGTGGATAATCCCAGAATTTCTTGTTAGTTGAATACCACTCTATCTCTTCTCTAACTCCTTTATCAACCGAGATTTTAGGCGAGAATCCTATTTTGCTGGCTTTCTTTATATCTAAGACGAAGTCGCGTAGCTCTCCAATAAGTCTCCTTCTTCCTTTCTGATATTTACTCGCAGTACCGGGCTTTGGGTCATCGTATATGGGTCGCAGGTCAGATTCATAGGTCTTAAGCACGATTTCTGCAAGTTCTTTTATCGAAGTGCCTACTCCACTTCCAATATTAAAATAATCTCCATCTCCCTTTCTTTTCTTCATAAAAATAAGGTTAGCATCTACCGCATCGCTAATATACACATAATCTCTGGTTTGAAGGCCATCCCCAAATATCACCGGGGGCAGTCCCTCAGATACTCTTTTTATGAAAAGCGTAAGAACTCTTCCATACCATTCTCTCGGACCATAAACAATACTATACCTTAGGCTAACTGTAGGAAGCCCATAGAGCTGTGATGCCATAGTACAGTATCTCTCTCCAGCAAGCTTGCTAACGCCATAAGGCCACTGTGGAATTGTTGGATGTTCTTCGTCTTCCGGAAGATATTTAGCTGGCCCGTAAACCCCTCCTGACGATGCGTAAATTAATTTTAAAACATCGTTTTCTAAGCATGCCTTAACAACATTTAATGTTCCTTCGATGTTTGTCCTTAAATCATGAGTGGGGTCTTCTATCCCTGTGAATACCTCCAGTTCTGCAGCGTGGTGGGATACTAAGTCAACTCCTTCAATGCTCCTCTTGAGTAAATCATAGTCTAGGATATCTCCCTCTATAATCGTAACCCTGCCAGACTTTTCAGCATCTTTGAGATTTTCTCTATTCCCCGTGCAAAAATTATCATAAACGATAACTTCTTCGGCTCCTTCCTTAACGAAACGATCCACTAAATGGGAGCCTATAAAGCCTGCGCCTCCTGTAATCAAAATCCTCTTATTACTAAGCATCACATCACTCTCAAAGCATGAAAAGATATACGAGTAGCATTATAATGATTTCTACTCCAAAAAGGAAATAAGTGACTTCCTTCTCATAACATTTACCTTTAATCTTTTTTACACTCCACAAAGCAAGGTGTTCCATACCATAAATATGAGGATAGGGAAGCTCTAAGGTTCCATCTTTATTTGGCTTTCCAAACGCTTCTGTTTTGAAAGTTTGCTCCTTAGAGAGGAAAGGGCTTACTGCGGGAATAATAAAGTCTATAAAGTAGGGTATAAAGAGAATAACTGCTATCTTCTCAAGGTTTCCGAGGATAGCAACGCATGCGATCAAAGCTCCTACGGAATAGCTCAAGGAGTCGCCAGGGAATATCTTGGCGGGATACCAGTTGTACTTTAAAAATGCTAGGAGAGAGAAAGCCATAGCTAAAGCAAGCATTGCTACCCAGCCGCTATCTGTCTGCCAAGCAGCGAATCCAAGAAACCCAAGGATAAGCACACCCATTCCCCCTTCCAACCCATTATATCCAGCAAGAATATTGAAGCCATTAGCAGCTCCAGCAATCCCAAAGGGGATTACTATCAGTGGATACAATACCCCGAAGTCTACATTACCTACTATCGGTAGAACCATGCTGGATTCACCTGCGTTTACCACCATCATAGGAAAAGCAGCAACTAAAGTAAGCAGGGGCTTCTGCCATTGCTTAAGACCTTTTTTCCATCCTAATATGTCATCCAGCATTCCTACAATCATAATAATCATGCATGAAGAAATAGCAGCGAGAATATACAGATTATACGTAGTAGACTTAAAGTAAAAGGTATTCAAGGCGATATAAACGAAGACACCCGCAAGAAAACCGGCATTTACTGGAAGACCTCCCATCTCTGCTACTACTGGGTTGTCATACTTATTCATATCCTTACCAGTAATCCCATTCTGGTGGGCAATATTTATCCACTTAGGAGTGAGAAGATATGTTACTACAAAGCTTATTCCAAGACTGACGAATAATAAGACATCTACCATATCAACATCCCAATTTACCTAAGGTTTGTTTAAGGAAATCCGATTACATTCGAAGTTGTCATTAGTACTGCCTTTTTATTAAACTCTTACTTACGCGAATTAAGTTTTTTTTACATTATGATATAAATTTGGTGTAACAGCGAACTGTCAAGTTGTCTTTGTTCGAGCCTATCTGTGAATTAGCCTGAAGTATGCCCCTGCCGGGATTCGAACCCGGGCCTAGAGCTCCGCAAGCTCCCATTCTATCCAGACTATACTACAGGGGCCTTACTTTTCTTAATTAAATAGCATTTGAATAGAGGTTAGTATGATAAAAACCTCCTTAATTCTTCCATATTTTTAAGTTTTTCATAGCTAGTAAAATCTAATTTGAGAGGCGTTATTGAGATACGTCCTTCCACTCTAACTGCATGTACATCTGTTCCTTCTTCTGCGTCATATATAGGGTCCCCATCAATCCAGTAATATACCCTACCTCGGGGGTCATGTCGCTTTTGAACTCTAGTAGTATACATTCTCTTCGCGAGATGGGTGATTTTTACTTCTTTATTTTTAACTTCTTCTGGCACATTTACATTTAATAGGTCAACTCCCTCAGGTAGACCTTTATCCAGCACGTAGGTCCCTATCTTCTTCAGAATATCCTGAGCTTCCTTAAAATCTATTTTTGGTTCAGTTGAACCATAGACCTTGTTTTTTGCATGTACTGATATCGCAATAGAGGGAACTCCTTGGCTAGCGCCTTCAAGTGCAGCCCCTACAGTACCGGAAGTAGTTGCCTCTGAGCTCATGTTTTCTCCTATATTTATACCAGATATAATCAGGTCAGGCTTGCTTTTTATGATGCCGTAGATTCCAACTATAACTGCGTCTACCGGTGTTCCGTCTATCGAGTAGGCTTCAACTCCTTCTACTTCTCCTTTAGTAATGCCCACCGGCGAGAAGAGGGATATAGATCTACCGACTCCACTCCGCTGCATAGCCGGGGCAACAACGACAACTTCCCCTAGCGCTTTTGCAGCATTCACAGCAGACTTGATTCCAGAAGAGCTTATGCCGTCATCATTTACTATTAAGATTCTTTTCATCTTTCGTTGCCTTTTTAACATTAAAAGGATATTTCTTTATTCAAACACGCATCATTTAAATATTCCTCGCATATATTTAGTGGCATGATAGGAGCTAGGAAACTTGAGCATATTGAAATTTCTCTCGAGAGAGATGTCCAGAGCAAGGTAACCACTGGATTTGAGGATATAACATTAATCCATAGGGCCTTGCCTGAAATAGATAAAGATGAAATAGACCTCACAATTGATTTCTTTGGAAAAAAAATAAATGCTCCAATTTTAATCGCAGGTATGACTGGAGGACATGAAAAAGCTTTAAAAATAAATGAAAACCTCGCTAAAGCAGCGCAGGAATTGAATATCCCAATGGGAGTAGGAAGTCAACGGGCTGCTATAGAGGACAAAAGCCTTTCCACAACTTATTCAATCGCTAGAAAGGTAGCGCCTGACGCATTTTTGATAGCAAATCTTGGCGCAGCACAGTTCACAGAGGAATATAGTATAAAGGAGGCTGAGGAGGCAGTTAAGATGATAATGGCGGATGCCCTTGCAATACATTTTAATCCACTTCAAGAGGCGGTGATGTCTGAAGGTGATGTTAGGTTTAAGGGTTGCCTTAGCGGACTAGAGAATCTGAAGGATATAGGCGTACCATTAATAGCCAAAGAAACGGGCGCTGGCATTGCAAGAGAAGAAGCCAAATTATTCGAAAATATAGGTTTTTCGGGGATAGATGTTGGGGGCCTTGGGGGCACCTCTTTTTCTGCCGTGGAGTATTATAGGAATAAAGGAAGCTTAGGGAAAACCTTTTGGGATTGGGGTATCCCTACCGCTGTTTCTACCCTTGAATGCGTAGAATATACTAATTTGTCGGTAATTTCCACAGGGGGTATACGAAATGGTATACAAGTGGCTAAGGCTCTGGCCCTTGGTGCGACTGCATGCGGTATAGCAATGCCTCTCTTATCGAAAGCAATCAAAGGTTCGGATAGGGTTGTTTCAGAGCTTCAAAGAATAATAAATGAACTAAAGACTGCTATGTTCCTGGTTGGAGCGAGTACTGTAGAAGAGCTTAGGAAGTCGGAGCTTATTATAAGGGGTAAGACGAGAGAATGGCTTGAGGAGAGGGGTATTAACTGCAAAAAGTTCGCTAATAGGAGAGATTGAATATGAAGGTAGTAGCTGTCGGGGGGTATGATGAAGTAGGTAGAAATATGACCGCGGTAAACATTGATGGGGATACCTTCATCTTTGACATGGGTATAAGATTGGATAGAGTTTTGGTTCATGAGGACACTGATATCTCTAAAATGGATCCAATAGAGCTTAGCTCGAGGGGGATCATACCAAATACTTCAGTGGTAAAAGGGGATATTAAAGCAATAATACTCTCCCATGGGCACTTGGATCACATAGGTGCAGTCAGTAGGTTAGCTGCAAATTATCCTGCAGCACCCCTTATAGGAACACCATATACGATAGAACTTATAAAACATGAAATGAAGTACTCTGGTGGGCTTCCGAATCAATTGGTCACGCTTGAGGGAGGGGAAACTTTACAGGTTTCACAAAAGGTAACACTAGAGTTTATAAGAGCTACTCATTCTATCCCTCAGACTGTACTGTGTGCACTACATACCCCGGAGGGGATCATACTCTATGCAAATGATTTCAAGCTTGATGATACCCCGACTTTGGGTGATGGACCAGACTACAAGAGGATTAAAGAATTAGGGAAGGAGGGAGTTAAAGCCCTTATCGTAGAAACAGTCAGAGCTGAAAGAGATGGAAGGACGCCTTCAGAAGCGGTAGCACAGAAGCTATTAGAAGAGAATCTTCTAAAAAGTGATCCTGAAAGAGGGATGATCGTTACTACATTTTCATCTCACGTTGCAAGGATAGCTGGAATAGTTGAGATAGCTAGTAGAATGGGAATAACTCCTATCCTTCTAGGCAGGTCCATGCAGAAATACTCTACTATCGCGGAAAGCCTTAAACTAGTTGAGTTTCCAAAGGATACTCGCATATATGGGGATAAGAAAGCTATCACCAAGGCTTTAAAAAAAGTGATGAAGGATGGGAAAGAGAAGTTCTTACCCATAGTTACGGGGCATCAGGGAGAGCCAGATGCTCTTTTAACGAAGATAGCTAATAGGAGTACACCATATACTATTGAAAAAGGGGATCAAATAATTTTTTCTTCCGATGTAATACCTAACCCAATTAACGCAGCAAATAGATACGCATTAGAGACTAAGCTAAAGTGGCAGGGTGCTAGGCTTTTTAAGAATACGCATGTCTCAGGGCACTCGTCTAAAGAAGATCACAGGGATATGCTTAATATGCTTCAACCAGAGAATATTATACCCTGTCATGGAGATTTGAAACTAATCTCGGGATACGTAGAACTGGCGGAGGAACTAGGCTATTCAATAGACAAGGATATATTCATAAGGAGAAATGGACAAAAGGTGGTCTTATAAGCCTCGATATTTTTTGAGCTTATCTCTCAATTCTCCGTTTTCTACTGCTAAGATTTCTAGGGCTAGGAGTGCTGCGTTTTTTGGATTGTCTATCCCTACTGTTGCCACGGGGACGCCAGGTGGCATTTGAACCATAGAAAGTAGAGAGTCTATACCACAAAGCTTAACATTCCTTGGAAGACCTATAACAGGTTTAACTGTATGGGATGCAATAGCTCCGGGGAGTGCAGCACTTAGACCAGCAATTCCAATAAATACCTTAGCATCAGAGTTTCTTACGATTTCCTTAACTTTATCAGGCGATCTATGAGCAGATGCGATAAATGATTCATAGCTAACTCCGAACTCCTTAAATACTGCCTCTACCTTCATAGCAAGCTCTGAGTCAGATTCGCTCCCTGAAATAATCACTACGTCAGCCATTTTTTTCTAATGCCTCCTGTATCCTTCTCACTCCTTCCTTTATATTCTCCATACTCGTAGCGTATGATAACCTTAAAAATCCTTCGCCCTGTTCTCCAAAGGCTCCACCAGGTATAAGAGCGACTTTCGCCTTTTCCAAAAGGAAATTTGCTAATTTGAAGGAATTTTTATCATAGTTTGAAAAGTTAGGAAACGCATAGAATGCTCCTCCAGGCTCTACGCAACTAACTAAGTCAATGTTATTAAGCATCTTGACGATAGTATCCCTCCTTTTCTTAAATTCCATGTTCATCTCCTTAACACAGTCTTGTGGCCCTTTTAATGCCGCTATCCCCGCTTTTTGAACGAAAGAAGTAGCGTTAGATACAGAGTGCGATTGAACTCGTATCATAGCCTTTATTATGTTTGATGGACCTGCAGCATATCCTAGCCGCCAACCAGTCATGGAGTAGGCCTTAGAAAAACCGTTTACCGTTATAGTCCTTTCTTTCATTTCATCAAATGATGCAATGGAGTAATGCTTCACATCATAGATAATATGCTCATAGATTTCGTCAGATATAACTAATATGTCATTATCTATGCATATCTCTGAAATGCCCTTTAGGTCTTCTTTTTCTAACACAGCTCCGGTAGGATTATTTGGAGAATTTATAATAAGAACCTTTGTTTTTCTTGTTACCTTTTCTTGAAGCACTTCGGGAGTTAACTTGAATTTTTCTTCTTCGTAGGTAGGAACAAAGACAGCTCTGCCTTCGGCAAGTTGTACCATAGGCACGTATGAAACCCACCACGGATCAGGTATTAGGACCTCATCCCCCGGATTTACCAATGCAACAATAGCTTCATATAAAGCTTGTTTTGCTCCAGGGGTGACAATTATTTCATTAACAGGGTCATAGCGGATATTATTATCTTTCTCAAACTTCTCGCTGATGGCCTCTCTCAACTCTATAATACCTGCCGCGGGGGTATAGTATACAAATCCCTGCTTTACCGCCTCGTAAAGAGCACTTTTTATATGTTCTGGAGTATCGAAATCCGGTTCTCCAGCACCAAGACTTATAACATCTTCTCCCTTTTCCTTCATAGCCTTAGCTTTAGCAGTGATATCAAGTGTTGCCGAAGGCTTTACTTTTTCTACCCTTCCTGATATCAATTTATATCACCACAAGGTTTTTTTTAACCATCATCTATTTAAAAGATATGAAAAAGGTTGGAATCGCGGACACTACATTCGCTAGATATGACATGGCCAAGGACGCTATAGATGAGATTAAAAAAAATGCAGAGGGCGTAAAGATCATTAGAAAAACTGTCCCTGGTATCAAAGACTTGCCTGTAGCCTGTAAGCAGCTCCTTGAAGAGTGTGAGATAGCTATGGCGTTTGGGATGCCTGGAAAAGAAGAAATAGACAAAATATGTGCCCATGAAGCCTCTCAGGGCATAATCATGGCCCAGCTTATGACCAATAAGCATATAATAGAGGTTTTCGTTCATGAAGACGAAGCAGAGGATGAAAAGGAACTCGCTAAGATATGTGAGCAGCGAGCCAGAGAACATGCCAGAAATCTGTTAGATTTATTATTCCATCCCGAGAAACTGACAAAAAGAGCTGGGACAGGTCAAAGGCAGGGTTTGCCTGATGTGGGTCCCTTAAAGAGTTGATGTTTTAATATTATGCGAGCAATATTCTCCGGAATTTTTTTGGTTTCTGTTGCAACGTTGATGTTAGAGGTATCCCTAACCAGAGTCTTTTCGGTATCACAGTGGTACCATTTTGCCTTCATGGTAGTGAGCTTGGCATTATTTGGGTTTGGTGCCAGTGGCTCGTTTCTATATCTGTTACCATCTCTGCTTGAAAAAGATTTAAAAAAGACTCTCTCTCATTTATCATTCCTTTTTTCTTTTACAACCCTAGTAACATTCGCTATCACCAATAAAATCCCGTTTGATCCTTTTAGAGCGGCTTTTGACCCTCTTCAGTTAATTTATCCTGCCATATATTACGCATTACTCTCGATACCTTTTTTCTTCAGCGGACTTATCATGGCGGTTACCTTTACTAAAAAAGCTGAAAATGTAGGGAAAATATACTCCTCTTCGCTTTTGGGGTCTGGAGTCGGTAGCGTACTTCCGTTAGTTTTATCCCCGTTGGGAGGAACTAAGCTTATCATCATCTCGTGTTTGATAGGTGCAATTGCTGCAGTTTTGTTTGTTTCTTCTTTAAACAGGATTTTCTTTTTAATCAGTTGGATTATAGTAATTATAGCTATCTCCAGTCAACCTTTCTTACAGATAAATATCTCTCCTTATAAGTCTTTAAAAGCAGCTTTACGATATCCTGAAGCAAAAATCCTTTACACAGAATGGAATGCGTTTTCTAGAGTAGATGTAGTAAATAGTTCTTATGTGAGATATGCTCCAGGCCTGAGCTATTCTTATACAAAGCCTCTACCACCCCAGTTAGGCATAACTATAGATGGAGGCGGATTAGATGTTATAACAAAGTATAATGAAAGTTCGTTAGAATTCCTAGACTACCTCACAACTGCCGTACCATATAGAATGAAAAAACATCCAAAAGTTCTAATCCTTGGGGCAGGAGGCGGATTAGAAGTCTTGAATGCATTGTACCATAATGCAAGTTCTGTTACTGCAGTTGAGTTCAATCCAATAATTGTCCGCATTGTAAAGGATGATTTTCCTGATTTTTCTGGTGGGATATATGAGAAGGTGAAAGTGGAAGTAGATTATAGTAGAAGCTTCGTCAAGAAAGATGAAAAGAACTACGATGTTATACAGCTTTCTTTAAAGCATGGAGCCGTTTTATCGTCTACAGGTGTCTATGCTCTAACGGAGGATTACATCTTTACCGTAGAGGCCTTTGAAGACTACTTACAAAGACTTTCAAATGAAGGAGTGTTAAGTATTACTAGATGGGTAAGGCCTCCTCCAAGGGAAACACCACGAATTGTTTCAATCGCAATTAGTGCTCTTAAACAAGAAGGGGTAGAGGACCCCAAGCGGCATATAGTTGTGATAAGAAGTTGGGGGACTATTACAACATTGATAAAAAAAGAGCCATTTCTACCTAGTGAAATATCCGCGGTAAAAGAGTTTTGTAAAGAAAAAAAGTTTGATATAGTTTATGCACAGGGCATTGGACCTGCAGAAATAAACATTTACAATAGGTTTCCAGAGCCCTATTATCACCAGGTGGTCAGTGGTATACTAAATGGAGAGGTTGGTGAAGACTACCTTTTTGACATATCACCATCAAGTGATGACAAGCCCTTCTTTTTCCATTTCTTTAAATTAAGGAAGATCATTCCAACTTATCGAAGTATGGGTGAAAAATGGCAGCCTTTTATCGAGGGGGGATATTTAGTGTGGCTAGTCTTTGTTCAGGCATTATTTCTATCTTTTATTTTTATTCTTTTGCCTGTACGTTATTATAAAAAAGTAAGGAGGGAGCAGTGGAGATTATTATTATATTTCTTCTGTCTGGGAATAGGGTTTATGTTTATTGAAATCGCTTTTATTCAAAAGTTTATACTATTTTTAGGACATCCTGTATATTCTGTAGCTATTGTACTATTTTCGATGCTTATATTTTCCGGAATAGGAAGCCTGTTGTCTGAAAGACTAAAAGCTGAGAAAGAGAACTTCAGATGTATTCTTATCTTCTTGGCATTTGGTGTAATAGTTTATACGATTGGGTTGCCTCTTCTCTTCAAGAATTTATTAGTGGGGGGGATAATCGGTAGAGCAATTTTATCTTTAATCATTATAGCCCCTATTGCATTCCTTATGGGGATTCCCTTTCCTTTGGGTATAAAATTAGCAAATACGGCTGATCCTGATATTATCCCCTGGGCTTGGGCAGCTAATGGATGTTCCTCGGTCTTAGGCTCGATATTGGCTGTGATGTTAGCTATGCCTATGGGATTCAGCTCGATTTTGATAATAGCGTCTGTTGTATATGTCTTGGGATTATCTACGCTCATTTTGAAATAATTTCAACGCTTCTCAGCTTCGCCTGTCATCGGCACGAATCTATAAAAACCAGGGAGTTGCGTTATATACGATTCTCCATTTTCTTTTCTTAAAATAGTCATAGTCTGATAATACGTTGTAGGACCCAGAGGTAAGATTAGTCTTCCACCCTCTTTAAGCTGATCTATGAGGGGAGGAGGTATATGATCAACAGCAGCTGTGATCATTATAGCATCAAAAGGTGCCTCTTCTTTCCATCCGAAATACCCATCGGCATTCTTGACGTGAATATTAGTATAACCCATCTCTTTTAATCTCTCCTCTGCCTTTTCAGCTAGCTCTTTCCTTATCTCTATGGTGTAGACCTCCTCCACGATCTCAGCTAAAATCGCTGCTTGATAACCTGACCCAGTGCCGATCTCTAAGACTTTCTCATCCCCCTTCAATTCTAAGGCTTGAGTCATTAAAGCCACCACATAAGGTTGAGATATTGTCTGGCCCTCCCCTATTGGTAGAGGATGGTCTTCATAGGCAATATTCACATCACTAGGCCGCACAAACTTATGTCGGGGTACCCTCCACATGACCTCTAGCACTTTCTCATCAGTTATATCGCGCTGTTTCAAGTCTTTTTCTACCATTAGAGTTCTCTTCTCTTTAAATTCTGTCTCTTCAAACAAGCTTAAATAGTTCTGATAAAGCCGCACCTTGTTTTCCATACCCGCTTCTTTGGTTTGAGTTCTCCCGCTTCCTCCAATTACACAAATTATCTGTCCTTTAGCCCATTTATCTGTCTTAACATACATCCTTTTTTTACCCGGAATCCTCAAATACTTCTCTTCCTCGTTGTTTAAGATTCCTCTAACGACCTCACCTATGCCTTCATAGGCGTCTGGTCCTCCAAGGATAAGGATAAATTGCTCCTTTTTATAGCTTTCAAAGTTAGAAGCTTCAATAGGCGTCAAGTCTACTCCTTTTTCAGCGAGAAAGGTAATCAACTCAGAGGCAAGTTCAATATCGATGGAGTTAGCAAGCAACACTCCAGAAGCAGTCTCTTTATTCTCAGGGTTAATAGTTTTAGCTTGTCCGCTCTCTAAACAGCCTACAAATATGAAGGCGATTAAGAATGTAATTAAGGTTAATTTGTCTAGCGTACTTTTAACTTTCATCTCAAATTTGAGTAGCTACTCAAAAGTTATATATATTTCTTGGTAAAAATCCAAGGCATAAATCCTTAAAGGGGTGGTAATATATGAATCTAGGCATAGTAGCCGCTGAGTTTAATTATGATATCACATATGCAATGGTGGAGCTTGCCAAAGAGCATGCTGAATTTCTAGGCGCAAAAGTTGTAGAGATCGTAAAAGTACCAGGGGTATTCGATATGCCCCTCGGTGTCAAAAAACTTCTTGAGAGAGAGGATATAGATGGCGTGGTTACCCTTGGAGCAGTAATAGAAGGCGAGACAGAACACGATGATATCGTAATCCAGCATGCTTCGAGAAAAATTGCAGACTTAGCTCTCGATTACGGTAAGCCGGTTTCTCTCGGGATTTCTGGTCCAGGTATGAGTAGGCTTGAAGCCCATGCGAGAGTGAAATATGCTAAACGAGCAGTTGAAGCGGCTGTTAAAATGATAAAAAGAATGAAAGAGTTAGAGTGATTCGTCTCTTTTATTCGGGTATCCCCTTTCAATAATCCTTTGAAGAATGTTCCTAGTGGAATGAAGGGCGCACTCTTTATACTCTGTGACTCTTTTTACTTCGACATTTAGTCCTCTTTTCCGTAGCTCTTCTTTTATATACTCTGCATTATGTGTCTGATCCGGTCCGAGAACTATAACATCTGGTTTAATCCTCTCTATAACCCTAAGGTAATCATCGGTTTCACCTAATATAGCAATATCGACAGGTTTTAATAGTTTAACCATCTCCAACCTCTGGTCTTCCGGCACTATTGGAATACGTTTTCTGTTTTTTACAGTTTCATCTCTTGCTACGATGACTACCAAAACATCCCCATATGCCTTAGCTTTCTCAAGCATGAAACCATGGCCCGGATGAAGAATATCAAAAACTCCCCCGCATACAGCGACCCTTATCTGTTTCCTCCCCTTATCAGTAAGTTTAAATCCTTCGATGTAACCTTTTTCTCTCAGTAATTCTAGTTTCCGCTGGGTTAAGTTAAGCTTTTCTTTTAAATCCTCCTCACTAGTAACAGCATTCTCAAACTCGAGTTTCCATATCTCAGCTAATATTTTTTTCACAAAAATCACCTAGAATCTCACATTATAATTGGTACCGCATTGCCTTTCTCAAAGCTCTTGCTAGAAGTCTAGCCACCCTTAAGGGTTCAGGTATTGCGCCCTGAAGCGTAAACTTATCTAAGAAATATTTTACTTCCATTTTTTTGGCGCCTAAAAATCTGACTAGAACTTCATGGCCTGTGTGGAGCTTAATAGGCGTCCTATTTCCCAGACGCTTATACATACTAAGCCTAACCTCCGAATCCTCAAATTCTTTGAGATACTTATCCAATCCTTCAGACTCTTCATATGTAACGCATACAACTGGCAGTTTTGTTTCACTATGAACCTTCTCAAGGTCGATTATATTGAACATGCTTATAACACATCCGTTAAGGAGGATTGCATTTATGTCCCTTCTATTTAAGGTATCAAAAATTTGTATTACCCCTTCAGTAGCGTCAAGCCCTCCAATAGTAATTTTACTAATCGCAAATCCATCAATTTGCAAATCTCCTCGCATTACGACCCCTGCTAGAATAGCATTTTCACTGCTCCCTTTTTGAAAACTTTCAGCTATTCCCAATGTTCTAATACCCTTCTTATCAAAATGGATCTTCACCCAAACTCCTCCAAGTATTCTTCCTCCATAAAATGGAGTTCTCCAGGGACTATTAACGTATGAGGAGGAACCCCAAAATCTAGGTATAAAAGGTCCCTAACTTTTCCAGATTTCATTACATACTCAAAAGAGCCTATGTTTCCTAGTACTACACACAGGGTATCATATGTAAATACCTTTTCACCTCTTTTCTCCTCAATATCGAGCAGAACTCTCATAGCATCGTTAGCAGTCATTGTTTTCCTCTTATCCCCCTCAACTTTAATGTCAAGGAATAGTAGAGTATGAAGACCCCTTTCCCGATTTTCCTTTATCACGTTATAAGGGGTTTCTGGTGAATAGCCTCTTTCCGGTATAGCAACTGTGGCAGAACGTCCAAACTTGTAGTTATGTAAGCCGGAGATAGATGGAGCAGCGGAGAAAATTGAAGAATTATGAATTACTCTGGTGCTGATACCAAGCTTTTTGGCATCTAATCGTAGATGTACATGTGTCGTGGATATTAGGGGATCTCCGGGTACCATCAGTCCTACTTTTGAATTCTTAGCTAACTTTAGAATAGTTTCATGGGCCTTCTCCTCGATGTCCTCCCTCTTTAAAATTTTGATTTTCTTTCTTACAAGTTCTTCGAGTCTACTAATATTCAGGCCAGCCATTTCACTAGTATAGAACTCTGCGAAAAGTATATCGCAACTTTCCGCTTCGCGTAGGCCTTTAAGAGAGATATCAGCCTCAGAATGAAGTCCTAGACCTATGAACACTAGCATAATAAAAAGATATAGGCCCTTAACCGATAAAAAGGTATATATTAGCTTTAGAGAACTCCTTTAGTGCTGGGTATACCTTCCCCTTCGATAGAACAGGCTTGTTTTAATGATAATGCTAGAGATTTAAAAATAGCTTCAGCTTTATGGTGTTCATTTTTACCATCCAATAGCTTGATGTGGAGATTTATTTTGAATTCTGAGGTAAAAGTTTCAAGAAAATGTAAGATCATCTCAGAGCTTAATCCTTCAATTTTTTTCCTACGAAAACTCACATTATTGACGAAATAGCTTCTGCCACTTATATCTACTGAGGTAAGAATGAGAACGTCATCCATAGGAACGATAGAATATCCGAATCTCCTAATTCCCTTTTTATTTCCTAAAGCATCTTTAAAGGCTTTCCCAAGGACAATCGCCACATCTTCTATGATATGGTGTTCATTATCTCCAATGGCATTAATTTTTAAGTCAAAGGAACCATGCTTCGCTAAACTTGAAAGCATATGATTAAAAAAAGGGATTCCTGTTTCTATTTCTTGATCTCCTTTTCCATCTATTTTAAGAGAAACCTTAACATCTGTTTCATTAGTCTTTCGTTCTACGTTTGAAGCACGCATAAGATTGGGATTGTAAGCGAATCAATATAAGGCTTACCATCTAAAAGGATCCTAATTAAAATACCTTCTTAGGGTCAATTTTGCCAAAATATAGGGCTGAGCCGATTATTACTCCAGCTGCTCCTAATTCCCTCACTTTCGAAATATCATTTACAGATGAAATCCCGCCTGAGACTATAACACTTAATGGCGAGGATTCAATAACCTCCTTTAACATTTTTTCGTTAATACCACTCATTCGGCCTTCTACATTCACATCAGTGAATAATATCTCCTGTGCATATGACTCAAACTTTTTAGCTATCTCTGAGGCCCTAAACCCAGTAGACTCAGTCCACCCTTTTATTACTACATACCCATCCTTTGAATCAAGGGCTACGATTATTCTCTCTCTACCATACTTTTCAGCAAGTCCCTTCAATCTGCTAGGATCTTGGATAGCAAGGGTACCTAATATTATCTTTTCAACTCCCAGATCCAAGAACCTCCTAGCGTCTTCTATGCTCCTTATTCCCCCTCCAAATTGAATCGGAATTTGAAGCTCTTCAACTATCTTCTTTACTATCTCTTCGTTTTTCCTAAATCCTCCTATTGCTCCATCGAGATCAATAAGATGTAGTCTCTTAGCGCCCATCTCCTCCCACTTTTTTGCTACTTCTACCGGGTCCTCTAGTTCTATTAGCCTTCTAGAAGGGTCTCCTCCTTCTAGTTGGACGCACTTCCGATCTTTCAAGTCTAAGGCAGGTATAACCAAAAAAGTCATGGGAATAGGTTTGGCTTACCATTAAATATAAAATTTGGCTATTATAGGGGAATACTTATGGCACGATTCTCTCAATGGGTACTACCAAAATATCCCTTGCGCCGACTTTTTTAGCTTCATTTATAACTGAGTATACGTCTTCTTCATCAACTACGACATTCACTGCCAGCATAGGGGACTCTGCAGCTACTTCCGATACAGTGGGCCCAGCCATACCGGGCATAATCCTTTTTATGTCCTCTAACGCCTCCCTTGGAACATTCATCATTATTAACTTCTTCCTCTCGGCGAGGAGTACGCTTTTTAAGGATAGAACTATGCCGTCGATTTTCTTTTTAAACTTCTTTAAAGAATCTTTATTTGCTATTAAATGGGCTGAAGTTTCTATTATTTCATCTATAATCTTTAGCTTATGGACTGTGAGTGTAGTGCCGGTACTTGTTAGGTCCACTATTAGGTCGGCTATTCCAATATGCGGGGCTATTTCAGTAGCTCCTGAAACTTTAGTAATTTCTACTTTTTTTCCATGTTTTTTAAAGAACTCTGTTGTAAGCCTCGGGAATTCTGTAGCAACTCTAGCGCCTGACTTAATATCTCTTGGAGACCTAATACTAGAGCTGTCCGGTACAGCAACAACCAGTCTTGCTTTACCGAAATTTAAATTAAGGATAAGCTCTACATCATAGTTGGTTTCCATGATGACGTCTAAACCCGTAACACCTAGGTCCGCGGCTCCGTCGTGGACGAATTCCGGGATGTCTAATGCTCTGACAAAGAGTAATTGCACTTCAGGATCAACGGTGCTGGCAAAGAGTCTACGCTCTCCGAAATCTACTACTTTTAGACCAGCCCTATCAAGTATATTAATTGTTGGCTCATGCAGTCTTCCTTTATTTGGTATAGCGATTTTTATCATATGGAGGTAGGGATATGGATATCCTTATTAAAAATGGTATCGTAATAACAATGGATAAAGAAAGGAGGATATTAAAAGATTTTTCTATAAGTATAACCGATGGTATTATTGAAGAAATAAAACCTGAAATAAAGGGGGAGGCGGACTTTGTAATCGATGCTAGCCGTAAGATAGTAATGCCGGGGTTTGTCAATACACATACGCATCTTGCAATGAGCCTTTTCAGAGGAGTAGCAGATGATTTACCATTAATGAGATGGCTCCAAGAGGAAATATGGCCGATGGAAAAGAAGCTTGAAGCAAACCACGTGTATGCAGGAGCTCTTCTCGGATGTCTTGAAATGATAAAGACAGGTACCACTTGTTTTAATGATATGTACTTTTACATGGATGAGGTAGCGAGGAGTATAGAAGAGTCAGGTATGCGAGGCGTGATATCCTACGCAATGTTTGATTTTGGAGACGAGAGTAAAGCTGATGATATATTAAAGGAAGGAGGAAAAAGTATAAAGAAATACAACGTGGCAGGAAGCCGGATTAAAGCAGTTCTTGGACCACATGCGCCTTACACTTGCTCTGAAAAGCTCCTTGTCAAGACTGCAGAAATGGCGAAAAAACATAATACCTTGATACATATTCATGTCGCAGAAACTAAAGAAGAAGTTGAAACATCAAAGAAAGAAAAAGGAAAAACCCCTTTTGAGTACTTAGATAATATTGGTTTCCTTAGGGATAATGTTTTAGCGAGCCACTCAACATGGGTGACTGAAAAAGAGATAAAGATTCTTAAGAAGAGAAATGTCAAGGTGGCGCATAATCCTACCAGCAATATGAAAATAGGATGCGGAGTCGCTCCGATTCCTGAATATATAGAAAACGGGGTCTTGGTATCATTAGGCACAGATGGAGCAGCTAGTAATAATAGCCTAGATATGTTTCAGGAAATGAAAATCTGTGCTTTATTACATAAGATAAATAAAAGAGATGCGTCAGTTGTTCCCGCAGAGAAAGTCCTAGAGTTTGCAACAATAAATGGTGCAAGAGCCCTTGGTTTAGATAATGAAATAGGTTCGGTAGAGGTGGGGAAAAAAGCTGATGTTATCCTTGTTGATCTAGATAGACCTAATCTCACTCCTCTGACCAATCCTGTATCACACCTAGTTTATTCAGCAAGGGGATGTGACGTAGACACAGTAATAATAGATGGGAAGATAGTAATGGAAGATAGGCGGGTGAGAACTATCGACCAGCCCCAAGTATTAAATTTTGCCATGGAGCAGGCTAGAGACCTATATCAAAAGACAGCGAAAGAAGATAAATTATTTTAATTTTTTTTGGCTCCGGCTCTGTTTTATATTCTTTCTGAAAAGGATCTACTCTAAATATATTTTTTTCTAGGTTTCTCCCTACCTAGGATCATATCAATCTAACAGACTTTCAATTTACTACAGTCTGCCGCAGCATTTAATGTACTTATCCTATACTGCCTAAGAATATTGAGTTAGTTATTTTTAAGGGACTCCTTAAGCCTTGCTATTTCATAGGAATTCGGGTTTCTACCTCTGTGAGTTCGCCTGAATTCCTTCAAGGCCTCAAGCCACCTGTTATCTACTGGTATTTTATCTGCCATTCTTCTATTACCTCGCTAAAATTTTGGCTCTAGAAATCAATTTTTCAGTAGCTCTAGAAAGAGCAGGTATCTTTTGTTATCTTGAATTTTAATAGAGCCAGAAAAAGAGTTAATTGCTACTGTCAGCAAGAATATTTGAAAGCTTTTTAAGTGCCATATACTTTTCTTTTTTCTCAACTTTAGCATCTTCTATGGCATTTCTCAATAAAGTTATTGAATCATCATAGACTTTTTTATCTACGGGGTAAGGGTAGCCGTCTTTTCCTCCAACGGTAAAACTATATTTTACAGGATCTTTCCAGCTGACTTCACTCCCATAAATAAGCTCAGAAATTAATGCTAGCGCTCTAATTGTTTTTGGGCCAAGGCCTCTTAGGGATATTAGTTCCTCGTAATCCTTAGGCTGGATCTCATAAGCTCTTTCCAGTGCTTTTAAACTTTGCGGGGTAATGTCTGCCTCTAATATAGGATGATGCTTAGGCATTGAATACTCTGTGAGTGTAAGCTGTTTAGGGTCTAATAGCCTTGATAAATGCTGTGGACCATCCAATACGAGATCTAAGCTAGTATCTCTCGTTTCTCTACTTTTTCTGGACGTTAGATCTAATGCGCATTCAGACACCTTATCGCAACAAATAGCGGAATGAGGTTCTTCAATAAAATTCTTGACCGCATCTTTACGCCAATGATATCGCCTAGCATACTCATCATTCATCCCTTGTTGTATGACTGCCCAATTCCCCTCAGCATTGAAGATGAAAGTATGGTGATAAAGTTGATATCCGTCCTGAACTAACGAATTATCCACTTTCGCGGATATTCTACTAGCGTATTTTAACTCTTCAATATCCGATTCAGATAAAGACAATTTATCTCCAAGGAATTCCAGTTCCCTTGGAGTCTGTCTCGACATACGCCCTTTTCCACCAGCAACAGCTAGGCCATGTTCTTCGGGATCGATGGCGATCTTTAAAGCTCCGCATGTAGTCGTAGTCGTTCCAGATGAATGCCAGTCAAATCCAAGAACGCATGAAAAAGCTTGAAACCAGTAGGGATCGGATATCCTATTTAGAAATTCTTGAGCATCATATTCTGTTAGTAAACTATCAACTATTGATTTAGCCATTTTAACCATTCTATTAAAAAGCCATCGAGGAGTATGGCCTGTATGTAATGGAAGATTCGCTATGCCAACTCGACCCATATTATAATTAAAGGTAAAATTAACTTTTATGGATTTCCGGAGCAACGTAAAAGTGGTTCATAACTCAAGTAACTGGATTTATAAGCTTTTGAAAATTATTAAATACTTACTATAACTTACCGCTACTCTGAGGCAAAGTTTCTATGAGCGAGATAGTTGAAGCTATGATGAAACCAAGCACATATGATGAAAAGGTTAAAAACATTAGAATGATCCAGACTCATATCTCATGGGTATTCCTCACAGGAGAGTATGTTTATAAGATAAAAAAGCCTGTGAACTTTGAATTTTTGGATTTCACAACTTTAGAAAAAAGAAAATATTACTGCGAAGAAGAACTCCGTCTTAATAGACGCCTATGTAAGGAAATATACCTCGGGGTAGTACCCTTAAAAAAATCAGAAGCAGGGATTAAAATTAAGGGCGAAGGAGAGACTATTGAATATGCAGTAAAAATGAAACAACTCCCACAGGAAGCTATTATGTCCGAACTTTTAAAAAAAGGGGAGGTTACTCAAGATGACGTTGAAGAAATTGCGAATATTTTAGCAAATTTTCATAAAGAAGCAGATACTGGGGAGGAGATAAATGAATATGGGTCGATAGAGCAAATCAAGGCGAATTGGATACAGAATTTTGAACAAACAAGGAACATTAGAGGTAATATTGTTGATGCTCATGTGTTCGATTTTATAGAAACTAATGTGTTACGCTTTATCGAGACAAATAATGATTTTTTTGAGTGGCGGGTAGAGAGTGGAAAAATCAGGGAATGTCATGGAGACCTCCATTCAGGAAACATATTCATAATAAAAAATAAAAAACCTAAAATATGTATTTTTGACGCCATAGAGTTTAATAAGGCCTTTTCATGCTCTGATGTAGCTTCAGAAGTAGCCTTTTTAGCAATGGATTTGGAATTTCATAGAAAATATGATCTTGCTCAGCAATTTGTTAACAAGTATGTCGAACTTACTGGAGATAAAAAGTTAGAGGACCTCCTTCCTTTCTACAAATGCTATAGAGCCTATGTAAGAGCTAAAGTTGCAAGCTTTAAATTATTCGATGTGGGTGTAAGCGATAGAGAAAAGAAGATCGCAAAAAATTTAACTAAAAAATATTTTAATCTCGCTTTTCAATACTCAAAAGAATTATATTCTCCAGGGTTTACTCCTTATTTTCTTTAAATATTCTAGGATTTCATCTACACAGGTGTTAAAAGGCTTTGTCGTGTCCACGGTTAGATGTTCCCGTCTAATAGGTTCAAATTGTTTTTTTATTTTTAGATAGACATCATAGTCTGCGTCTGAAAGTCCTCTCCCCTTTGAAATACGCCTTTTCATACGTTTTTTTATCACTTCCTCCGGCGCCGTACATTCTATTATTATAAAACGATTTTTACACTCATCTGCAATTTTATATGCTTCATTCCTAAGCTTTCTTTTGTAAAATGTGCCATCTAAAATCACATTTCTTTTGCTTTTAAGAAGATATTTGGTTATCAAAAAAACCACTTTATATACTAACCGTTTCTCCTCCTGCGAGTAAGTTGGTTTTTTTATTATCTCTTTCCGAACTTCATCTGTCTGTAATATAGTTGCGGAATATCTCCTTGTGATTCTTTTAGCTAATGTGCTTTTACCTGTGCCGGGCAATCCACATAGTAATATAAGCATCAGCTACACTTAATGCGCTCTTTCTATAATTAATTAATCTATTACAAAAACATATTAACTCTAAACTTTAGTCAATATCATGCGAATAATCTTATGCATTGCTCATGATAGGGATGTTGACGGTTTAGGATGCCATGCTATAATGCACCGATTTTCAAATCAAAAAAATCTCAGAATAATTCATATTTTTACGGATTACGACAGGTTTTGTAAGGATATCTCAGGGGTATCTGTTAATGGGGTTAATATAGTAATTGCGGATTTAGGATATAATAAAAGATTCAAACAATGTGAGAGTGTTCTTAAAAAATTAATTTCAAAAAATAGGGTTGTTTGGTATGACCATCATGATTGGAGTGAAGCAGATTTAAGTGGGATAACACTTATTTTAAAAAAAGGACTTTGCGCTTCTGAGATACTGCAGCAAGAATACCTCCCAACAGATGAAGTTGCTGCAGAGATTGCTAATTTAGCTAGGGCTCATGATTTTAGAATGGAAAACAAACTCGCATGGAAGCTTTATGACGTAATTTCTTCTGGATATGATAAACTAAAACTTGTGAAATTATTAGCGAAGGGAGTTTATTGGAATAATGAGCTAGAGGAGGTCTATAACTCTTATAGCGAATTGAAAGAAAAAGGTTTCAAATATTTGGAAAAACACTCAAAACTATATAACATCAAGGATTTTAGATGTATAATAGGCCTATCAGATACAAAATTGAGTTCAACTTTGGCCACAGAACATCTACTTAAGAAAAACGTCGACTTAGTAATCTGTATATGGAAAAATGGAAAAATGAGTTTCAGGAGGCGCAATCAGAATATTAATTTAAGAAAAATAGCATCTATATTCGATGGAGGAGGGAGAGAAGAAGCTGCAGGAGGATTTTTCTACAAAAAAATTGATGAAACCAACTATCTAGAGATATTTGATGAAATAATCGAGATAATAAAGAAAAATATATGAATAATCATTCGAGAATAATTTTTTTTCCATATAATTTTGATATCTCCTCTTCTAAAGCTTTCTTCATATTTGATATTTCGTTATTAAGTTCTTCTAAACTATTAGATTTTAAACTGATTAATTCTTTTAATTTGTTAATCTTTGTCTTTTTTTCATCTATTTGGGTTTCTAATTCTTTTAGCTCTTCAGTAACTCTTATTTTTGATATCCTCTCTTTTAAGGATGCCTCTCGATTTTCAGCTTCTAAAAATTCTTCTACTGCCTTCCGTAGTAGTACTTCTACATCCTTAAGTTTCTCTCTTTCTTTCCTATCTAGAACAAGAATCCTAGCGGCTGTAGCTTTTTTGCAACCAGCAATAAAATCCTTTAGATACGGAAATCCTTTAGGCTCTGAGAAAAATGCTTTATCAGGATGTCTAATGTACTGGTCTAGGATTTTAATATCACCAGTAGCTTTTCCACTCTCGATGATCTTTCTATATTTTCTAAAAATTCTACTAAGAGGTCCTAAGATATTTAACACTCTGGTTTTTATCTCGTCTTTTTCATGTTGGATTTCTCTTAATTCTCTTTCAAATTGCTTAAATAACTGATATTCTTCACTTTTTTTAAGTTCTATTTTTTTCTTTTCTTTTTTCTTTATTATCTCTGCTAACTTTTTAACATCTTCAGTAAAATATTCTATTTCGCTCTTAATTTTTGAAATTTCTTTGTATTTTTTTTCTAATTCTAAGATCTGTATCTCGATTTTTTCAAAGTGAGTCCTTCTTTCTTTTTCCTCATCTAGTATCTCCTCCAGATTTTTTGATGAATCGATTATTCTATTCAGGCAAGTACCTAGTTTGGGAACCTGGTCAGCATATACCGCAGCTATGTATTTCCCATGACTTAGCTGAATCTTTTGAATCGTCTTCAGAGCCTTCATCAACCTGTTATGGAATTCTATAAGCCCTTGAAAATCTTTACCTTCTACTTTTATCATAGATAGCCCTTCCATTATCCCGCTGACATATTTTGGTTTGGCTGTTAGGGCAGGTTTAAAGACCCTATTTTTAATATCTTCAGGGAACTCATGGTCTCTAATATCCTCAATAACTTTGAGAGCCCTATCTCTCTGCGCTATGATATCATATAATAGAGATTCAACTTCATCTCCATTCCACTTATCTTTCTTTTCCTTAACCCAGTCCTCTGCCTCTCTAATATGCATTACAACCGGGCTTTCCGATTTTTGCGTATTTCCAAAAATTCGATCAAAAAAACCCATGTTTAAATGATCTACCTAATTTTATAAATAAAAAGGTTCTGTAATGCTATTGCTGTTTGATATCTATGATCACAGTGTCATTGAGTAACCGAGTTCCCAGTACGATGCTCCCCTCTTCTATAGGTATTAAAGAGTAATATATCGTATTACCTACTCTTCCGATGACCTCTAAGTTTTGAGAATTCTTTTTTATTTCCACATCCTCAATCGATCTTATACCAGGAACACGAATTACTACTTCCTTTTTACCCTTAATAATACGGGTTGAGACTTCTGCTTCCTTAAATTCAATTCCCTTTTCTTTTTCCATCATTTCTCTAATAAAAGAAGGAATCGGGGCATCTTTTATCAAATTCTCGAAGTCCTTCATTTCACCTGTTTTTATTATAGGCTTTCCATCTCGCATTTCAATAGAGAAGAAAAGTCCCTTTCCGAGAGTCTCTCCTTTTGCTATCTTTTCCGCTAACTCTTTTAATACTCCAGCATTATGCTCTAAAAGCTCTTTCATCATAAACTCCATCTGGCTTTTGAAATCTCCAAGATGCTTCTTACCTTTTAATTCAGTTAGGTCGGTTCCACAGTTGGCGCAGAAATTTTGATAACTTAGAACTTTGGTTCCGCATGTAGGGCAGTAATTCAATTTCATTGAAAGTAGAGGAAAAAATTAACAATGTTAAAGCTTTGGAACGTTAGCTATACCTATTGATTTACCCAATATAGAGTTGCTGGATTCTATCGTAGGGCCGTAGAATTAGCGTGTAAAATGATTTAAGGGTAGATTAGTTCTAAAATGTCAAGAAAATATTTATACCATCCAAGAAGAAGGTATTTCAAAATGAAACTCAACTTACTTATACCAATAGTAATTTTTTTATTAGTAGGGGGAATTGTTGAAGCCCTTTCTCTTATTAAAGCCGAGATAACTATATCTAATGAGGATGATGACTCCACCTGGGTTGCCGTTTATATAGATGATACTTACCGTGGAGGGAAATATATACCTCCAAAGTACGAGGCATATATGGGTATTTACTACTTTAATGCAGGAAATCACACCTTTGAGCTACGCTGGAAAGATCCTGATTTATGCGACATATCTAAGAAGAGCGAGAAAATTGAGATATCGGGTCCTGGATATCACCTATTGCCTTATGTAAAAAAGATACACTTAATAATTGATTCGAATTCAAGAAAATGTGTAAAAGATGAAAAAAAAGAAACACACTTAGAAGTTTTCATAAAAAACATAGATGATGATAATTTATGGGTAGACGTAATGGTAGAAAGGCAAGTTAAAGTAAAATATGTTGAAAAAGGGGAGAGAAAATACTATGGCCATTTTACTGGCCTTACCCCGGGGGAAATACCTGTAACTATAAAATGGCTTGATCCAGATTTGGAGGGGTTTCAAGAAAAGTCTTATAAGGTGAGAGTTAAAGAAGGTGAAACCCAAACAGTAGAATTCCAAACAGAAAGAAATCGATGATGGTTATATAATTGAGGTGACTATACCGTTGAGAAGTGATTCATTAAAAAAAGGAGTTGAAAGGGCCCCTCATAGGAGCCTTTTAAAAGCCCTCGGAAATACTGATGAAGAAATAGAAAGACCGTTTGTAGGGGTCGTAAATTCTTGGAATGAATTTGTTCCAGGGCATATTCATCTTGATAAAATAGCCGAAGCAGTAAAAGCGGGTATTAGATTGGCTGGTGGGACTCCATTTGAGTTTAATACGATAGGTATATGCGATGGACTTGCTATGGGTCATGAGGGAATGAAATATTCACTTCCGAGTAGGGAGGTTATTGCGGATTCTATAGAACTAATGATCCAAGCTCATAGGATGGATGCTATGGTACTCATACCAACTTGCGATAAGATCGTGCCAGGTCATCTCATGGCGCTTGCAAGGATAGATATCCCTTCAATTGTAGTAACAGGAGGGCCGATGTGCTATGGTTATGTAGGCGATGAGGGGGCAGACTTAATCTCAGTATTTGAGGGCATAGGGAAATTTAGGGAAGGGAAACTATCTGAGGAAGAACTTCAGGAACTTGAAAATTTTGCCTGCTGTGGCGCTGGATCCTGTGCAGGGCTTTTCACAGCTAATACTATGGCATGTATGACGGAGGCTCTTGGAATGTCTTTACCTGGATGTGCAACAACCCACGCTGTCGATGCTAAAAAAATGAGAATAGCAAAGAGATCAGGGATGAAAATAATGGATATTCTTGGGAGAAATATTTTACCTAGTCAGATCCTCACTCAGGAGGCGTTTGAAAATGCTATCCGTATAGATATGGCGATAGGAGGTTCGACCAACACCCTCCTACATCTACCCGCGATTGCTAATGAGTTGGGAATTAAATTAGAGTTAGGGATCTTTGACAGGTTAAGCAGAGAGACGCCTCATTTAGTAAATCTAAGACCAGGTGGAAAACATTTCATGTTAGACTTTGATAGGGCTGGAGGGGTGCCTGCTGTTATGAATAGGATCAAAGATCTATTAAATCTGGATGTAATTACTGTAACAGGCAAATCATTGAAAGAGAATCTTGAGGACTTTAAAATCATAAATCCCAGTAAGAACAGGGAAGTGATAAAGACTATAAATGATCCGTATCACCGGGAGGGAGGGATAGCTGTTTTATTTGGCTCATTAGCTCCAATGGGCGCTGTTGTAAAACAAAGCGCCGTGAATGAGAAGATGTTAGTTCATAAAGGTCCAGCTAGAGTTTTTAATAGCGAGGAGGAGGCGAAAAACGCTATTTCTAATAAAGAAATAAAAGAGGGGGATGTTGTAGTTATAAGATATGAGGGCCCAAAAGGGGGCCCTGGAATGAGGGAGATGTTGGAGGTCACATCTACTATTGTTGGGATGGGACTCAGCGATTCTGTGGCTCTCATAACTGATGGACGATTTTCAGGGGGTACTAGAGGGCCGTGTATAGGCCATGTATCTCCTGAAGCTGCAGAGGGAGGCCCAATAAGTTTGGTGGAGAATGGGGATATAATAGAGATTGATATACCGAATAGGAGACTCAACTTGCTCGTCGGTGAAGATATTTTAGAAAATAGGCGAAGAAAGGAATTTAAACCTAAAATTAAAAAAGGATATCTGCGGAGGTATTCTAGGGAGGTAAGTTCGGCGGATAAGGGTGCTGTATTCTAATCTTCCCCTATCTCGTACATTTCATTCCCATATAAGTCTACCATGTATCGTCTTTCTTCTTCAGAGGCCTTTCTTCTCCCTTCTTCTATTACTAAGATATCTCTATGTTTTGTGGTAATCTTCTCAGTAATCTTGTATTTATCTGCCGAAAACTTTTTTACCTCTCTCCCGCAGCTACGGCAAACAAGAATAGTCTTCTTACCACTATTCTTAGGTATCATAATACTTTTACAGGAAGGGCAAAATTCCAAAACACATCTCCCCTCATTTTTGTGAATTTGTCCAATAACTATAACATCTAAAAATAAATTAGTTCTATTTTTTCTCAGTTCTTTTTTCTGAAAATCTTTTTATCAACCTCCCCTTCGTATCTTTTTAGAAATTCTTCAAATCTTCGGGGAAGGTTCTTTAATTGCCATTCTTGAAAGTCCATCTCTTTCAGCTTCGGGGAGTTTTTTCGGGGAGTTGTGTATAGTCTTGGCAAATCTGATATATAAAACAGTATTACCTTTAGAGGATAATAGTTTTAAAGGGATTAAAAACACTAATAAATAAAAAAATTCTTTTAAAATAAAAAATCTATTACTGTAGAAATAACTGAGATATCCATATCGCAGAAGTAAAAAGTATTACAGCGATTATCAAATTTTTTCCAGTTTCCATTTTTTTCAGTATACTATCATTGCCTGCTAATAATTCAGACATGAAAATAGAAAATATTATGACCATTTCTATTAAATATAGTCCTATTATAAGTTGCAATATGCCTGTTGGAATGGTAGTAATCCCCAGTTTAGTTAGTCCGAGGTTTGTGCCAAATGGAATAGAGGACTCTTCTATCTGAGGGAATTTCCCGGCATTGATCTCGGATAATTTTGAGTTCATCATTTTCTGAATTGTAACAATAACTCCAGCCATTAAAGGACCAAAAAAAATTACAGTAGAACGTAGTGAAGATATTACATCATCTAATTTACTCTCAATTCTTTTGTCTAGCTCTTTTAGCTTAAAGAGGTGCTCTCTGTTCCTAGAAATTACTTCAATTAACGCTTGGTTTCCCTTATCAACCGAATCTGCTATCATCTCAAGAGCGTCTCTTATTGCAACAGAGTAAACGTCAGATAATGAGCCCTCCTCTTCGAAAAGCGACGAATATAGGTTTTTTCTTGATAATAGTATGTTATCACTTGTTTTCTTGAATATGTCTCCTATTTTACTTCCCTTCATCACTTCTCCTACTTTAAAAAATGCATCTTCAATAGGTCTTCCATCAGAAACTCTACTTTCCAGTTGAGTTAAAGCTTCAATGAAATCTTCTTCGAGAGATTTAGTTTCTTCTCTAAGTTTGTTTAAGTGATAATTTGTGGCTATTAGATATGTTGATATGCTTAAAACTAGCCCCCATATTATGAATATGGTTGGATTGAAACCTGCAGTTGATGCTTCTAGATTGCCAGATATAAATATGAGGTATACACTAACTAATGAAATCAAGGCAGGCGTTAATAGAATAATTTTCTTTCTTAAAATCTTATTAGTGACTTTATTATTTCCATAATTCAGGCATGGCATTGTAATGTTCAAGGGTAAGGAAGTTATAGGCCTTTTTGAAAGAATTTTCCGTGCCCACAGATAAACAATCAGCGGTATAAATATATCGTAAGCTAAAAACATAGAGTTTACGCCAATAGATGCTCCAACATATGATAGAGCTGGAAGGACTGCTATCATTACGAGGGGGAGAATCATTCCAACGAAATATAAGCTGAGTGTAGGAATGCTCAGTTTTCTTGAGAAAGTATCCATTTTTTCTAGAGTACCCTCTATAATAAGGTCTACTGCTCTATCCACCATCCTCTGCCTTTTATCTTCGCTTCTTTCTAACAGAGAAGACTTCATTAAGTAGATAGAATTAGTAAAGTCTCTATTCCAGCGTTTCCACTTTTCTCCGGATACTGTTAGGGCTTCATCTAAGTCATTATATACCCTCATGTGAGTATTCCATAACATTTTTTTAAATTCAATTCCCATCTGTCCCCTTGTTTTGTGAGCAGCAAATTCAACGGCTTTTTCTAAGTTCGGAACAGTTTTTAAAGAAATTGCCATATAGCTTATTGATTCCGGCATAGTGATGAGAGCCTTTACCTTGATATTTTCGGAGTAGATTCTTGGATAATTCCCTAAATAATGTAAAACAATGATGGGAATGAAAATTGATGCAAGCAATATATAACTCCATGCGTAGCCAAGTACAAAGGCTAGAATTGTTAAAAAAGAAAGGAATATGCTTAAGACAATTGCAGAACCATAAGTCAAAGCTCTCGCGTCTTGTACGTCTACATCAAGATTAGAAAAATTAAGATACTCGTAAAATTCTTCGCTAAGATCTCCTTTAAACCAAGAAAATAATCTCCCCCCCACTTTACAGGCTTTTTCATACCACATTTCTTATCTCTTCTATATAATCTAAGAACCACTCTGTCCATTTTTGGAATAAAAGGTCATAGTCTCTTGTTTCAAGAGTGATTTGTTCTTCGTTTAGCATCCTTAGCATATTGTTGGCGTTTACTACATGTTCCACTTCAAGGATATCTTTAAACTGTTTTTCTGCGCTTATGTCAACCATGAATCTTTTTATTTTGGATCGCAATTCTATATTCTTTAATGCTTCTTCCATCCCTATATTCCATTTCTTAGCTATTGACGTTATGACCCGAGAATCATAGAAGTGTTCAGTAAACTCTAATCGGTCGTTTGAAGGATTATATACCATAAGATCGCTGAAGACTTCTTTAGGATCCGGATTAGAGGAATACCAATCTTTATTTACTTCAGAAATCTGAAGAACCCTCCTATACCTCTTTAGGCCGCCACCTATCCTAATTGGAGCTGCCGTCATCACGATATCAGTTGACTTAAAGGAACTAGCGGGTATACCCATGTCGTACACTACTCTCTCAAAAACACTTTGACTAGAGGCTCCGTGAATAGTCCCCATAACTGCGTTCCCTGCGGCTCCTATTCTCATAGACTCGTATAAAATCCTAGTTTCAGGGCCTCTGACCTCACCTATTACGAGTACCGATTCCCCTAATCGTAGAGCGGTAGATAATGCCTCTTGGGGAGTTATTTCTGTTTCGGATTTTCCTGTAGTGGATTGAATTTTTAATCTCTGAATTCTAAAACCAGCAGCATTTAAAGTAGATGCTGGTATCTCCAATGTATCCTCAATAGTTAAGACCCGGGAGTTAGGAGTCAACTCGCTTAAAAGCGAGACCAATAAACTTGTCTTTCCTGATCCTCTTGAGCCTGTTACAAGTAAAGTTACTTGTCCATCTATCAAAAAACTAAGGAGCCCAGCAGCCTCGCTATTTATAGTTTTATTTGCGATAAATTGCGGGAGAGTCCAAGGCGTAGTCTTTTGTCTTCTTAATGCAAATGCAAGACCATCCGGACTTAAAGGCCTACCTATAGTTGCTACTCTAGTCCCTAGTTCTGGGAGTTCAATTTCTAAAATTGGATTTGCCTCTGAAAATGCTCTACCGCTTCTTGCTCTAAATCGTGAAATAAGGCTTTTTGTATCGTTTTCTGTCAAAAATATATTGGTAACACAATCTTCGACTTGTGAATGGTTTAAGCATACTGGTGTTTTACTTGCTGGGGCATTCACATATACATCTTGGACGTAGGGGTCAGAAAGTAGAGTTTCCAGTATGCCCATGCCCGCCGTATACTTTGTTATTATTTCCGATAGTTCCTCGATTTTATTTTGAGTGAAGTTTATATCTTTTTTAGCGATTTTAGCTATCTCCCTCCTTGCGAGTTTAAAAAAATATTCTCTAGTCTTCGTCGGGTTTGAGAAGTCTATGGACTTCGGAGTATGTTTCAACATTTTCTCTCTTGCACTGTGTATTATCTCAAGATCTTTTGAAGTAAGGCTGTATTCTGCCGGGGAGACGAAATATATATGCTCTGGCTTATTATTTGGAAGAAAAAGTCTTACTAAAGTGTCTTTCACTTTGTATGTGGATATTAAGATTGAGTCTTCAGGCGGTTCTAAAAGTATTCTTGATGTAGAAAAATATGGCTTTACTAGAGGATGTAAAAATTTTTTATAGATCTTTCTATTTTGGGGATCGTTAAATTTTCTTTGATATCTCTTTACCTTTCTTAAAAAATTATTATTTTCATAGATTTTTAGTATATCTTCAAGGAATTCAACGTGGTATATTCTACACTCAAGGCATTCTTCAGTATTGCTTAGCTCTGCTTTTCGGCGTTCCTGACGCGTATATTTTAAAAGCTCATAATATGAGTATCTGGGATTTTTTGGAAGAGTATTTTCTATTTCTTCTAAAGTGCGCCGTCTTTTTTCTACGCATCTATCACATTCTTGTCCGGCGGGTATCAGAGGATTTGTATGAGAATCTTTTATCTTCTCATATAATTCAGCAAGTTTTGTTATAGTGATGGCTTGATTTTTAGTGTATTCCCTCTCAATAAGGCCGCTTAGAATTATTAGATCAATATCTAGTTCTTCATACAATATATTAATAATCCCCTTCATACAAGTCTCGCTATCCTCTATGGACATTCCATGAATGCAGTTTTTACAAGTAATTTTCAGAATTCTTTTATTTTCTTCTGTTTTAATCGTGTAAGGGCAGCTATTGGTCATCTTTATTTTCAGTTAGTTCTAAATATTTACGGAACGAACTGAACTCACTTTTTAAAGTAGGAATATCTTTTAAAATAATTTCAAGGATTTTCTCAGTATTCTTAATTATCTTGCTTTCAAGAGACTTTAATGCCGCTTCAGTTAGATCCAGGCGTTGTTCTAACATTCTGGCGCTAGATTCGACATTCGTTATCCGTTTATTTAGTTGTATTATGCTTTGTCTTATCTCTTCGCTTTCCTTCATATTTAAAATTCAAAAATAATGCAATATTTAAGGCATTTGAAACTTGAAAAAAATAATTTTTGCGTTATTTTTTATTTAATAGCCTAATTATGAGATAAATTGCTTTTTCTAAATTTTTTAAAGCGTGGTTCAAGTCTTCAAGTAGAAATTTTTCCCAATCCTTTTTGAACTTTATATTACTAAATTCTTGGCTTTCTCTTGCTTTTTGGGTACTTCTGTATAGTTCATTGAGATTATCTAAAAATAGTAGATATTCAGGGTCGTCAGATATTATTAGGAAGAAATTTCCTAAGAGCATCTCAAGTTCTTCAAAACGGATTAAGAGGGCTGTTAGTACGTTGAGTAGATTATCTATATTTTTAGTTAAATTGGCTTTTTTCTTGAGAGTTATTATATCTTTCTTAGTATTTTCCAGTTCTGTTTTTATGTCTTTATCTTTTTCTAAAACCAACAGTATAATACTGTTGTGTAAGGATCCAAATTTTTCTTTAGTCTCTATCTCATCTTGTTTTTGGTAGGATTTCCAGTCAAATGAGCTATAAATATTTGCAAATCTAGTACTCTCGCGAAGCCTCTCACAACTTGCAATGAACTCATTTAGTGAATATCTCAAAAGCTTTCTAGTAATATTATCGGGTGATTTATACAGCAAGTGCTCAGATAATAGTGTAATTTGATTTGATTCCTCTAGAAGTTTTTTAGGGTTTTTTGCCTTGAGTGCTATTAGTTTTATTTTCGTTAGGTTGTCACTCATCGTTCTTATCAACCAGCCGTGAAGCCCTCTGAACTAGCATTTTCTGATCGTTTAGTTCTCTTTTTATTTTGTTTATTTCATCTTTGAGAAACCTAATTTCTACATCTAAGGTATGGGTATTTTTTGGGGGTTTATCTTCTTCTGAAACTTTGGTATACTCTCCTAGTTGTTTTTTAAGCGTGTCACTTAAGTCTTCTTCATTGAGTATCTCTTTAAGATCTTCTTCGTCTATGATACCTATAGTCCTCTTTCTACTCATAGTCTCTTCCTGCTACGTCATAGGCTATTCTGTTAATTTCTTTTGAAATAGTATTATTCGGATATTCGATGATTATTGGCCTCTTCCTCCTATAACATTCCTCGGCTTTATGATCATCCGGTATAACTCCTAGAATAGGCGTGTCAAAATAGATTTCAATTTGCCTTAAAATACCTCGGCCTACGTTAGGTGGCACTTTATTAACTATTACTCCTCTTGTTCTCACGTTAAGGGCATCTGCAATCTTCTTAAGTTTTAACGCACTTGTTACTGCGGGAGGATTTGGATTCGTCACTATAATTATTTCATCAGCAAGTTTCATGGAAATGAGGGAAGGCTTGCCTATTCCGGCTGGTCCGTCGACTATTATGATACTGAAATTATTTGCTAGAGATTTTATCACATCAATAAATTTGAATGCATCCATTTCGAAAAAAGTCTTGATAGGTATCTTGTTAGGTAGGATACTCAGATTAGGGTAAAAGTCTTCTATAATTGCATCTTCAATATAAGCTCTTCCTTCGAGGACATCCTTAAAGTTATTTATTTTAGGTTTTATATCGAAGATTAAATAAAGACTTGCGGCGCCGAAGTCTCCTTCTACTACCAATATCTTCTCTTTAAGTCTGGAGAGAGCCAGAGAAAGATTAGCCGCAATTGTAGTTTTGCCGACTCCGCCTCTATTAGAAAGTAGGGTATAGATCATTAGCTCCCTATATGCGAGGTATACCTATTAATTTTTTTGAAAGCTGAAAAAAATGCATTTTAAATGGTCTCTATTGGAAACCGGACTTCCAAGACCAAAACCTTTTTATAGTGCTTTTATATTAGAGGTCTAACGGAGGTAGGTTACTATGACGTACTATATAAATGGATTAGAATATCTTGGAAGGAATGTGAAAATAAAAGGAAAGGAAATGAAAGGGGTTGAGGCAAAGCGTTTCGTAACTCTTAAAAAAACTGATAAAATGCCTTCCCGTGATGAGGTTATTGAGCTTGCTAAGAGTAATCCAAAAGTAAAGAAAGTCTGGGTCATGCAGATGGAAGGCAACAAGTGGAAAAAGGTGATGGATGTTATAAATCTCTAAGCCTTTTCCACTTCTTCTATTTTTTTCGCTAATTCCACTATAGCTTTGTATGAGTTGCTATGATTCATATCGGCTAAGGGAACTCCTTCCATGTCGGCTTTAATAACTGTTTCGTCAAAGGGCACATAAGCGATAACTTCAAAATTTAAACCTTTTTTAATTAAATTCAGTTGTTTATTGCTCGTTATCTTATTTGCTACTCCATACACATTCTTAATCCCGATATCTTTGGCGAGTTCATGGATCCTATTCGCAGTTTCTACTGACTTAAAGCTAGGCTCACATATGACAAGCATCAAATCAAATCTCTCTGCCGTTTTTCTGCCTAAATGCTCTATCCCTGCCTCTGTGTCAAGGATGAGTACTTCATCTCTCTTAAGCACTAGATGTCTAAGTAATGCTCTGAGAAATGTGTTCTCTGGGCACATACATCCTTCTCCCCCTTCTTCTACGGTCCCCATTACAATTAGCTTTATATTATTCTTATTTGACGAGTAATTGTTGACTATATCATCTACTTTGGGGTTTAGATTGTATAATCCCTGTCCTATAACCGTTCTCTCATTTATGAGATCTTTTAGCTCTGAAATAGGAGCGGGGTTCTCAACTCCTATGGATGTATGGAGGTTCATGGAGGGATCAGAGTCTACCGCTATGACTCTATGTTTCTCTGCCAGTATCCTAGCTAATGAGCCTGCTATAGTTGTTTTACCAACCCCCCCTTTACCCGCGATTACTATTTTCACTGTTTTTCACCTGGGATATTTTCAAGTAAAGCTATGGCTCGATTGTATTCATTCAGCTTTAAGAAAAATTCTTCTTCCGTTATTCTGCCTTCAATTCTTGCGTTAGCTAATTCTAATTTAAGTTGTTCAATTTTTTCTACAGTATCTTTCTCCAGGGGATCTGTGTTTATCCTCAACTCAAGTTCATCAGGAATGCCATCGTTATCGGTATCTATTTTACTGCTTCCTTTTTCTACATCACTTCCTGCGTCACTCTCTCTGTCAGAAGTAGGGGAGACTTCGCCCTCTAATCCTTCATTTTCTTCCAGATACGATGCCACTATAGCATTCGCCCTTGCTAGGCTATAGCTACAAGTTGGGTCTAAATTCCTACATGCTGCAAGGCTTCCATAACCGCACCCACAAGTACATTGTTCTCGCTTAAGTACTCTCAATACTTCCAGTTTTTGTAGTTCGGTCAAACCAGAGAAGTCTACTCCAGGTATAAAAGTATAAAAATTTACGGGAGTATTCTCAGCCGTTTTTGGTGGTGCTGAAAGGAGAGAATAACCAAGAGTAGAAGTGATCATAATTATTACTGCCAGGATTGCTAGTACCTGCCGCTTTTCCATGCAAGCTTTTAAAACTTTAACGAAAACAAATTTCTTCTCCTTATTTTAAGACCAGTAAGATTTATTTTAGTTTAGACTCATCTTCATTTATGGAGAAAAAAAGTAATAGGCTGGATGGAAAAAGGATAGCACTCTGTATTACAGGTAGTATCGCAGCTATTGAGTCCCCAAAATTAGCAAGAGAACTGAGGAGGCATGGCGCAGAGGTTTGGGCTTTTATGACCTCTGGGGCATTAGATATCATTGGCCAGAATGCGATGGAATTTGCTTCTAGCAAACAAGTTATAACGAAGATTACTGGCAAGGTTGAACATCTCCAGGAGTTTGATGTAGTCCTAGTAGCTCCAGCGACTGCGAATATTATAGGTAAGGTGGCAAATGGTATAGCTGATTCTGCAGTAACTACGCTCATACTTTCAACAAATGCGAGGGTGATCTTTGCGCCGTCAATGCATCTTACAATGTATAAAAACAAAATGTTTAGAGAAAACCTCGATAAGCTTACTCGAGCAGGATATGGAGTAATCGAACCTTTAATAGAAGAAAAAACTGCTAAGATGGCGCCTATAGAGGATATAGTGGAAAGAGTGGTTTATGAATTGTATAAAAAAGACCTGGAAGGTAGGAAAGTAGTCATTACGGCAGGTCCTACCATTGAATATATCGATCCTATTAGAATAATAACGAATAAGAGTTCTGGGAAGATGGGTGTAGCCCTCGCTAAGGAAGCTTATTTTAGAGGAGCGGATGTTAAGCTTATCTACGGCAGGGGTACTGAGAAAGTTCCTACTTATCTAGATGTTGAGGAAGTAGAAACAGGAGAGGAAATGCTTGAGGCTTCTCTTAGGAGCTTACCATGTGATATATTTATTTCTGCAGCCGCTGTGTCAGACTTTACACTTAAAGCAAGCGATGAAAAACTGGACTCCACTAAGGAAATTACTTTGAGGCTTGTTCCTGCTCCGAAGGTGTTGGAAAGAATAAAGAATTATGGAGGGGTTAAGGTTGGTTTTAAGGCTCTTTATAAGGCGGATAAGGATAAAATCTTAGAGGCAGCGTATGGAATAAAGGAAAAGTATGGTCTAAGCCTTGTAGTAGCTAATGACGTATCTAGAGATATTTTAGGCGCATATGAAACTGAGGCATACCTTATTTCTAATTCTGGCGTTGAATATTTTCCAAGAGCTAGTAAGTTTGAGCTTGCAGCAAAAATATTTGATATCTTAAGCGGGATTTTATGAAGACTACTTCCTTTGTTCCAGCTCATATTACTGGATTCTTTGAGATTTATTGGGATGAAGATATTTTAAAAACAGGGGCTCGGGGTGCCGGTGTAGTAATTGATAAAGGAGCCTATACTACGGTGGAAGTGAGAAAGGGGGAGGGTATTACGATTTTTGTTGATGGAAAACCTTGTGAATGTCAAACCACAAAAAGTGTAATTAAATCTATTAGAATTTCGGAAGAATGCAATGTTAATGTATCTCACCGTACAGAGGTACCGGTAAAATACGGTTTTGGAGTTTCGGGGGCAGGGGCTCTTGGGGCGGCTTTAGCTCTTAATCGTGTGCTTAATTTGGGAATGGATATAACCCAATGTGGTGAAATAGCTCATCACGCTGAAGTTATAAACAAAACCGGGCTTGGAGATGTGATAGCGGAAATTACCGGGGGATTGGTGATTAGAATGGAGCCAGGAGCGCCGGGCATAGGCAAAACAAAGGTAATACCTTGCGAGGATTATATTGTTGCGTTTTTAGTTGGCGAGGAGATGGAAACTAAGGCGATTTTAGGAGATCCAAAAAAAATTAGGGATATCAATAGGATAGGCAGAGGGTGCGTTAAATTATTACAGAAGAAGCCTACAGTCAATAATTTTTTGAGACTTTCAAAATATTTTGCTTTTAAAACTGGACTAATGAGTAAAAAGGTTTATTCAGTAATTAAAAACTTAGAAAGAAAAGGAATCCCGTCATCAATGGTTATGCTTGGGAATGCTGTATTTACCATTACTAGTAGACCCGAGAAGGTCATAGAAAAGGTAGATTATAAGGCTATCCTCTCGGGAATAGACACGAGGGGGGGGAGGATTATATAAAATGCTCTTCTGTAGTTCTTTTCATCGAAATTCATATATTATTTAGTATCATAAAAAGAATATCGGAGGTGATAAGTCCGCTTCTTTACTACCCTATGATAAAGGATTTTACGGACATGTGAAATGAAGAGTAACCTCTCATCCAGAGTTAGGACATATTTTTTCACAGGGTTGGCTATTTTCATCCCGCTTGTAGCAACGGTATATGTAGTGTGGATTGGTTTCAATTTCTTTGATGGCCTTATGAAGCCGTTAGTTAAGCCCATAGCGGGAGATGTTCCTGGCGTAAGCTTGATTGTTACAATAATAATGATAATAATTTTGGGAGCCTTTGGTAGGATCACTATAGGTGCAAAAATTATGAATTTTCTTGAGACAACTCTCTTAAGGATCCCTGTGGTCAGCACTATTTATTATGCTGTCAGGGAGGCTAGCGCACTTGTGCTGAAACAGGAAGAAAGAGGGTATAAAGCGGTGGTTTTAGTTGAGTATCCTAGAAAAGGCTCATATGTTATTGGTTTTTCTACTTCTTCTACCATTGAGGAAATTCAGAAAAAAACAGAAAAAGAGGTTATTAATGTATATGTGCCTACAACACCCAACCCAACCTCAGGGTTTCTTTTAATGCTGCCAAAGGAGGATATTGTACCCCTAGACATGACCATAGAGGAGGCTTTCAAGATAATAATGTCTGGAGGTTTAACTAAACAAAAAGACTATGGTGGAAAATAATTGAAAATTCCTAGAGAGCACCCCAGGTATTTATCTTTGAAAGAGAGGCATAAACTAGTGGAAGGGTATCGTGATGGTGTTACTGCCTTAGCAGGGCTTATTGCACATGGTAGAGGAGAGGCGTTTGACTATCTTATAGGTGAGAAAACTATACCTCCAGCCGTAAATGCTATTAAAGCAGGAGTTGCGGCGCTTCTGCTTGCTGATAGTCCTGTAATATCCGTTAACGGTAATACTGCGGCTCTCTGCCCCACAGAAATAGTTGAACTTTCAAAAATTGTTGGAGCGAAGATCGAGATAAACCTGTTTTATCGGTCACAGGATAGAATTAAGAAAATAAGAGAAATTTTAATAAAAAACGGCGCAGATGAGGTTTATGGAGTTACTCCTACAAAGGAGATTAGTGGGATATCTAGTGAGCGCAGATGGGCAGACAAAGACGGGATATACAGCAGTGATGTAGTGCTTGTGCCTCTCGAGGATGGCGATAGAACAGAGGCCTTGGTTAACTCCGGTAAAAAGGTTATAGCTATTGATCTTAACCCGCTTTCAAGAACCTCCCTTACGGCTAGTATAACAATTGTAGATAATGTTACAAGGGCAGTACCGATAATGATAAAGATTGCTGAAGAAATGAGAGGCTGGGATAATAGTGAGTTAAGGAGAGTTTTAGCGTCTTTTGACAACTACAAAAACCTTAGGGAGGTCTTGCTTGCTATTAAGACCCGGCTTGAAGAGATGGATTTCCCGCTTCAATAGCTAATTTATTTCTACTCTTCGTCGATAACCATAACCTTTGTTTTGAAGTCAGTGTATCTTAGATATCCTTTATTTTTGCATTTTAAGTATCCAAGAAGGATATCAAGAGGGTAAAAGAATTTTCCAAGATTACGTATAAAACTTGTTTTTAGCTCTATCTTTTTCCCGTTTTCATGGATAACTCGTGTGCCTGCGAAGTATTTTCCAGGGGTTCGCCCCATATAAGCTTCCATAAGAGTCCAAGCCGTTAATACAGCTATTATCAAGATAATTGCGATTTCTATTCTATCTACCAACATGGACGGCATACTAAAAAAGAAAATAAAATCTAGAAATGTGGTTGCTAACCTTTTCTTTTTAGACGCTTGGACAACTATGTCCTTACTGATATTGAATCTAGGAAGGTCTTTCATTATCTGGTAGGCGATCCTACCTTTTTCAGTCAGCCAGTATGTCCCGTTTGATGAAGATTTAACTAAGCCTTCTAACTCACGTAGCCTAGCATCTAATTGCCATGGACCTATTCTTAGGTATCTAAGCATTTCGTCGTATGTCATATGTACCCCGTCGTGAAGTATCTCTATTATCCTAGCTCTAATGGGGTTTTCCAGTATTTTGAAGAAATTTTGCTCTTTCAATGCACCATCACCAAAATCACCTTCATTTACAACTATAGCGTGAAGTTTCTAGATTACTTTTTTGCATCTTTCTCTCTAAATCTTAATTTTCTCCGTAAAAGGTAAAAATATCCTCTTGCTAAATTTTAGATTTTTCTACTTCAAGGTGGAGATAAAAGTATACCTTAAATTAACTTCATTTTTTTTGTTTACATTTCTGTATTTTTCTAGCACATAAATGTAAACCAATAATATTTGGTCACAGAAGTCAATAACATAATGGGAAAATGAAGATAATGATCGTAGAGGATGATAGTGATATACTGTTTCTATATAAATTGATTTTTAAAAAGGAAGGCTATGAAGTAATTGATGTATCGAGCGTTGAGGAGTGTTTCGAGAAGCTGGATAAAACATCTCCAGATTTGGTTATTATAGATATTATGATGCCGGGTATGGACGGCCTAGAGGCATGTAAGAAGATTAAAGAGAAAAACAAGCAGAATCCTCGGGTTATTTTAATCTCGGCTAGATGTGATGAAGAAGCAGTCCGTAAGAGCTTTGAGTACGCTAAAGCGGATGCGTATCTCTCTAAGCCTGTTAGTAGAAAAAAATTGATTGAAACTATAAGGAGGTTTATATAATTCTTATTTAGTTGTGGCGGAGGCAGTAAAGTTGACTAAAGTAATGGTAGTAGACGATGAGGAAGATGTAAGAGAGATTGTGTCACTTATCTTAGAGAAAGAAGGGTTCGAAGTAGCTGTTGCTAGTAGTGGTGAAGACTGCTTACAGAGCCTTAACGAGGAAAACCCTGATCTGGTTCTTTTAGATGTTATGATGCCAGGCATTGACGGCTGGGAAACATGTAGTGAAATTAAGAAAAAAAGTGAGGTACCTGTGGTTATGTTGACTGTTAAATCAGCTGATGAAGACGTTATTAAAAGCTTTCAGCATATGTGCGATGCTCATGTAGGGAAGCCTATTATAAAAGAAAAATTAGTTAACACAATAAAATGGGTTCTAAAATCTAGGAGGAAAATGAGATGAGGCTTATAAGTGACTTTCCCTCTTACTATACAGTACTTCTCTTGGGTCCTCCAGGGGTTGGAAAACGCGAGTATTGCCTGTATTTACTTAAAACTTGGCTGGAGCGAGGGGAGCGGGTTATATATATAACGAGCGAAAGAAGTCCGGAGGAAATAAGGAATGAGGCAAAAATTGATTTAGAGAAAAATCTCCTTTTCATCGATTTATATTCTCAAGAGGGGGGTAATAAACACAGGGGATATCAGTTACTGCTCCATCTTAGGGATATAGAAATCGAGATCGAAGACGCTGTAGAAAAGCTAGGAGCGCCTGTTAGAATAATTTTCGACTCTTTGTCTATGGTGTTCATTTATACTGCGACATCATTGATGGTAAGTTTTATACAGAATTTGACTGAGAAGGTTAGGAGGGAGTATGGCTTTATAATGTATACCGTCCAGGAAGGAGTACATGACCCCCGTTTCATAAATACTATACTAAGCTTTGTCGACGGTTTCCTCCAGATGAAGTTTGAGGAGGGAGAAACCGTGGAGAAGAAATTTAGAATACATCATTTGAAAGGTCTACAATATGATTCTTCTTGGATGCCATTTAACTTAAAGATGAAATCGTCTATGTAACTCGTCAATCTCATATTTTCAGGAAAAATCAGTAGCAATTACCAAGACGCTTACACTAAATCTCAATTAATAAAAAGAAGCTAGGAAAACTATTGAATTACGATATTATTATATAAAAGGCTAGAGTAAGTTTGAGGCGTTATGATATTGTCAAGACTATCTGAGTTGGGTGGTGATACGCTTTCACGTTTATTAAATAGATCGAAAGCTACTCAACGTAGAATTATAGCGGATGTCGAAAAGATAGTTGAAGATGTAAAAAATAGGGGAGATGAAGCTTTAAGGTACTATACTCTGAAATATGATGGAGTAGAGTTAGATAACTTCCGTGTAACTGCGAACGAGTTTGAAGATGCTCTCTCAAGCGTGGGGGAAAATGTTTTAGAAGCCTTGCAGGTATCAGCCCATAATATTAAAGAGTTCCATGAATATCAATTAAGACGTGACTGGTTCTATGAGAAAGATGGGATTAAGCTGGGTCAAATAGTCAGGCCAATAGGCAGAGTTGGTTGTTATATTCCAGGGGGTAGGGCAGCATATCCCTCGACGGTTTTGATGACAGTGATACCGGCTAAGACGGCAGGCGTAAGGGAAGTAACTTGCATTACTCCACCAGGAAAAGGTGGAAGCGCTAACCCATATGTTCTCGCTGCTTGCCATGTGGCGGGGGTGGATGAAGTTTATAAAGTTGGTGGTGCGCAGGGCATAGCTGCATTAGCCTATGGAACAGAAAGCATTAGGAAGGTCGATAAGATAGTGGGTCCGGGCAACATATATGTTCAGGCTGCTAAGAGAATTGTTTCCGAGGATGTGGCAGCTGATTTTCCTGCGGGTCCGAGTGAAGTTCTAATTATAGCGGATTCAACGGCGAAGCCTTCTTTTGTAGCTTTGGATATGATTGCGCAGGCAGAGCACGATCCTAATGCGAGCAGTGTTCTTGTTACAACGTCTGAGAGGCTTGCAAAAGAGGTCAAAGACTTAATAGAAAGAGAGGATAAGACTGCTGAAGCATCTGCCTCCCTAAAGGAAAATGGAGCTATTATAATAGTTGATTCTTTAGAGGAAGCTGTAGAGTTTTCCAATACGTATTCACCTGAGCATCTTGAGATTATAACTCAAGTGGATGTTCTTTCGCAGATAACTAATGCAGGATCTATCTTCATAGGCTCCTATACCCCTGTAGCCTGCGGAGACTATGCCTCCGGTACTAACCATGTCTTGCCAACGGCAGGCTATTCCAAGTTCTATTCGGGGTTGAGTGTTAATGACTTTATAAAAACTATTTCGGTTCAAGAAGTGAATAAGAAAGGCCTTAAAAAGCTGGCGCATACTATTATAACCCTTGCTGAAGCAGAAGGTTTAAGGTTTCATGCTGAAAGTGTTCGTAGGAGAATAAAATAAGCATCTAATTCTTGGTGATAGGATGGAGAGAAAGTATTCGGATGAGATAATCCCTGATATGGATGGACGGAAGGTCAAGATAGCGGGATGGGTGCATGATAGAAGAAAACTTGGCGGGCTTCTATTTCTCCTAGTGCGAGATAGAGGAGGACTTATTCAAGTCACTCTTCCAAAAAAATATGTTTCTGAGGATGTGTTTGAAAAAGCCCGTACAGTTAGCAAAGAAAGTGTGGTGGCAATAGTAGGCGAGGTAAAGAAAGAAGAGCGGGCACCTCGGGGCTACGAGATCATACCTGAAAAGATAGATATCCTAAGCAAGGCAGCGGCACCTTTACCTCTTGACCCTACCGGAAAAGTCGGTGTAACCTTAGACACCAGGTTAGATAACAGGGTGCTAGATCTTCGTAGGCCAAATGTGAGTGCCATATTTAAGATAAGAGATGTCATGTTATCAGCGGCTAGAAATCACCTTAGAAGTAAGGGTTTTATCGAGATCCAAACACCGAGGATTATCTCTACTTCATCTGAAGGGGGTACCGAGCTGTTTCCAATAAGCTATTTCGAGAAGGAGGCTTTTCTTGCACAATCTCCACAGCTTTATAAGCAGATGATGATGGCTACAGGTTTAGATCGAGTATTTGAGATCGCAACTTACTTCCGAGCAGAAGAGCATGACACGATTTGGCATCTAAATGAGATCACAGCTATAGACTGTGAGCTTTCTTTCATAGAGGATGAGAACGATGTTATGGATGTGGTTGAAGAACTGGTTCTTGCGATAATAAGGGATATAAGAGAGAATTGTAGTGAACACTTAGAAGGCTTTAACATTGAGATTAAAGAGCCTAAGACTCCATTTCCAAGGATAACGTATGAAGAGGCCCTAGAAATGCTTGATGAGGCTGGTCTAAAGGTGCCTTTTGGCGAGGACTTGAGCACAGAGAGCGAGAAAAAGTTAGGTGAATTAATGTTGGAAAAAGGATGGTCGATGTATTTTGTTACAAAGTTCCCTCTTAGGATCAAGCCTTTCTATACAATGCCAGATAGAGATCCTCGATTCTCGAATTCTTTCGACCTAGAATTCAAGGGTAGAGAGATGGTTTCAGGTTCTCAACGAATCCATGATTATGATCTACTGGTTAAAATGATAAAAGAAAAGGGACTGAATCCGCAAGGATTTAAGACATATCTTGAAGCATTTAAATATGGCATGCCCCCGCATGGAGGCTTTGGCCTCGGAGTAGAGAGATTTCTAATGCTCTTATTAGGCCTTCCTAACATAAGAGAGGCAGTGCTTTTCCCAAGGGACCGAAAAAGGCTAGAGCCCTGATTTCTCTATCTCAGTAATTCATAAAGCTCAAGCAATGATATAAATTAACTCTTTTGTTTAAATTTTGGAGGATAATCAACTTTAGGGAGTAAAACTACTTTTAATTAGATACCAATGTCACATTAATATCGGCAGTTCTTGGCTCTATTCTAATATGACAGTAATCTTGCAAAACTTCTATAGAACCTATTATTATATCGGGGTCCAGGACATCTAATTAAATTGGTAGGTTAAAAAATGTTTAGCGTTTCTTTTCCCCGAATTGATCAAAAGTCTGGATTAAAGGCGTTCTGCTGTGATTTTGGTTAGTTTATGATAGCCCCGGGCGAACATCTCTTAGCCACATCAAAAGCCTATATCCTTCTTCGTTTTTCTAACATATAAATTTATTTTTAATACTTATTATATTTGGAGGTATCATAGTTAAGGAGAAAAGGTATAAAGTGAGCAGGCGAAGAAACTCATGAAGATTCCGAATAGAATAGCTGGAGACTAAATTTATAAACCGATTTTACAAATTTATTACTTGAAAAACCTCCATAAGTATTTGTTCATGAACATTTTTTGTTTATGAACAAAACTATAGGGTCGTTTATTCTGCCGGAGGTTGACGCCTTATGAGAGGTTAGTTAAAGTTGAGTTCTCGCCTTTTAGCGGGTTTATCATCATGGCGGCGCTACTAAGAACATAGGGAAGGCTGCAAGACTCTAATATCTTTATCGCTTTAATACAAATGATATTCTTGGCAACCAGAAGGGTATCCCGTTCCTTATCGCTGAATTCCTGAGGGCAGGAAGAGCGAGCATGAGGGGTAGAAGGGGTTTATATACCGTTTAGTACGAGTAATTTTTTATTCTAACCTTCACTCCCTCAATAAGTGAAGTGTCACCGGTCTATTGGAGTACGAAATGTAGGGGAGCTTGTTTAGAAGTGCCATAATTATAGCCTTCCTTCCGTGAAGCCTCGGTGCCAAGTCCTCCATATATAACTTTCCCTGAGATTCTAAGACTTCCCACGCGTATTCAAAATCTTCCTTGGAGATCTCCCTTTCAACTAATGTATCAATGTTTTGCACGGTGATGGATGTTTCAGTGACTTTTACTATTCTGTTGATGTTTCCCCTTGAAAGAGTCCTCACCTCATCCAGACCCTGAATTATGTCTCTCAGTTCCTCCCACATGTTTTCGAAGTTCTTGATTCCCTCTTTTCTAGACATCTTCCCTTAACATTGTTTCTATCCTAATTTTGTAATTATAACTATTCTAAGTTCCGGTGAATATCACTTTTTTCCACCACAAATACAACCTCATTTAATCCCGTATTCTCCATAATTCACTGATGCGATTTATATTTTTTCGTTTTATCAATTATTCTAACTATTTTATGCTTATCCTCCTCTTGTATCTTGGAGCTATCAAGGTGCTGGTAGAGCCACAGTCCACTCGTCCTAATCCGCTTTACGGGGGAGTAATTTCCTAACCATTTTTCAGAGGGCTTGCATAAAGGACACTGGGCCAGTGTAGCGATGAGTTTGCTCTCAAGTCCTTTCTCCCCAATCCTCGCTTCCATGTCCTCTAGGACTATATACTTGAAGAAGAAGTTCTCTCTGAGAATCCTGCTTATCTCCTCTTCAATCTCAACTTCCAGCCTCATGTTCCTCAAATGATGGTTCTCTTCCCTGTTTTTCCTACTGGTGAAGTCTATATCCCAGACATCCAAATAAGGTAAACCCCGTTTTTTCAAAATAGCTCTTCCCAAATTTTTTCTGAAAATGCTCCGATCCTTAGGAGCTGGTTTCATCGGGTCTAAAACAAGGTTTCTACCTAGTAGATAGTGGTCTGCTATCCTGCTCCTGAAATTCCCTTGCCTGTGGGTCCCAACACGCACAATCCTCGGTTTTTCACCCCCATGACCCCAGACCTCCCCATTCTCGTAGAAAAAGTATATGCCGTTTTTCGGCAGCTCTTCTAATCTAAAGGGATATCTCACGCTAGGCAAAGCCTCTAGTTGCTCGTGCAACCACCGGCATAGATCAGACTCTAACATCCATCTACCTCGGCAATCTGTATCTGATTCTTAGGGTAGCGCCTTTCCCACTTGAAGGGCTGTATAATATCTCATCACCAAGCCTCATCTCGCTGTACATCGTCTTACAGCACAAAGACATCCTATGATTTGGCCCCGGGTAACCCCCAACTATTCTATGAAGATCTCCGGAAATCACATCCACCCATTTTTCCCCTCTTTTCTCTGCATCTTTAAGTACAGCTCGCAACGCAAACTCAAAATCTCTACTTGTAGGAAATCCCCGCTCAGTAGCTGGACGCTTCAACCTACAGGGGGGCTCTCGTTGTTTTTCTCTCAGGCGACCATAAACATCGCCGAGCCTTGTATTAATCCCCGGAGACTCTAGATAGGTAGTTATGCTAAAGGGACTATTGTTGTCTATAGCGCGTCTAACAGCCCTCATCATATAACCGATACCTCCTAATCCTTCAAAGGGTTTTATTACTAATGTCTGACTATCTGAAAATGCCTGAGTTACAAGGTCAGCGTATTCCTTTCCCGCAAGGACGATTACAATGTCAAAGTTGTGAAGTTTCTTTTCCAATACTTGATTTTTAAGCTTCTCTATGCCTATAGGATTGGTTTTAGGGTCGCTGAAGGTCGCATTGTAATTCTCATGTATAACAAACTCTGGTTCTATAAACCCATACTTGGCGGAGAGTATCATCCACTTATCTCCGAACCTAATAGCGTACTCTTTATTCAGCCTAAAAAATATCCCCTGATAAGCATCTCCTGCCTTAGTTGGACCAGAATCTGGAGCTAGATCCCATATCTTTTTTGCCCCACAAGAGATAATAACTAGGGTCCTCATCCTCTTAATCTCCTTTTTGAAAAGCAGAGGTATTAAGGTTTTGTCAAGGCGATAGAGGGTCGCTGTACTGTCCGATACCAGCCTAGACGAACTAATTGTCCTCTCGATTATACATACAACGGTTAACCGGTCTCCATGTGAACATGTTTTAGCTCTATCCTATCGATTGCCTTTTCTATAATATCCTTAAGATATAACCAATCGTCCTTCACACCAATAACTCTATCGTCCTTCTCTTTCTCTAATAATTTTTTCAGAGGATCCAAAGCGCTTAGATGGCCAATTTTCCCCAACGCCTCGGCGGTTAAACCCCTGACAAGTTCGTCTGGATCGTTTATTTTCTGAATGAGAGTTGGAAGCCCGTTTTCAATTAATGATGGAGCATCTTGACAGATATTACCAAGAGCGTAAGCAGACCATGCTACCACGCCTCTATCGGTGCTCTTTAGAAGGCTAATAAGGGAAGGAACTGCATCTATTACTAATTTGGGGTCTTTCATTCCTATGCTTCCTATGGCATCGGCTGCCCAAGCTTTATTCTCTTCACTAGGGTCATCAAGCATTTCCATAATCTGCGGGATTGCTTCAGTAACAATATCTGGATAAACACTGCCTATCTCTCCCAATGCTCCTGCTATCCAGCCCCGGTTTTTCTCATCGGCTTCAGACAGCAATTTCATCAGTAATGGAGCTATTTCTCTCGCTAGGTCAGGATGGTTAGCTGCCATATCAGCAGAAATGTATGTTGAATCCTCTGGAAAATCATGTAACGTCTTCCTCAAAAAAGGAATTGTTTCTTTTATAAGCTCAGGATCTTTACCCCCTATAGAGCTTAGAACTATGATGGCCCCAGACCTAACATGAGCATCTTGGCTATTTAGCATCTCTTGCAGTTTGGGTATTGCGTCTTTCACCAAGCCGGGGTTCTTAGAGGCAACCTTAGCCAAAGCTTCAAGAATCAAAACGCGGTCAGCTTCTCTAGACTTTTCCAATAGTTCTATTATTTTAGGAACAGCATCTGCTATCCTTTCAGGATATTTCGCACCTATATACCCCAAAGCACTAACAATAAAAGGGGTGACCCCTTTTTCCTCCCTCAGAAGCTGTTTTAGCGTTGGAGCAGCATCCTTAATCAGGTCTGGGTTACCCATACCAATGTCACTAAGAGCTTTTGGAAGAAGCCAAAAAAAGCTCGCTGATTCATCCTCTTCTAGATTTTTTATAAGCATTGGCACTAGATGGCTAACCATACAAGGGTTTCTTGAACCTATAACCCCGATGATCTCTATAATGTGGTTGACTATAAACCAATTCTCTTCACCTCTAGACTTGAGTAACTCAAAATTATTCCACATCTCGTTGACCAGATCTCTCACAAATTCCTCTGAATTCCCTCTAGCTTCACCCAAAATTTCTCCAACATAGCTCCTTGTTTCGGCGTCTTGCTCAGGCAAGAAAGATACTAATGCTTCCACAATTACATCGCTTAATTCAGGATCTTTTTCTTTAATAACACCTAAGAGCTCAACTGAAACACCTTTCTTATCTAAATGCGGAGTTGACATTAACGTAATCAGAGGTATTAAGGCGTTAAAGTCTCCTTTCATAATGTCTCTTTTATTTTTTTGTATATATCTGAAACCGTACTCAATTCCACCCTTTTTTAACCTCCATGCCTCTTTTCTAGCAGGCTTATTTTTTATTTCATATTTTTTCTTTGGCAATTTCTTCCCTCCCTTTCTTCATGCTACACTGTTATAATAATATACATAACTCTCTTTTTTAAATATGCATTGAAAAAGATCTTGAGAGATTTATTGAAAAACCTCTCAGAAAAGGTTCTCTCAAGTTGAAAAAAAGACAGGCGCAGACAATTGATGGCGGTACGATTGACTTGCTTTTCGAAGATAAAGAAGGTAATCCCGTAGTTGTTGAGTTAAAACTTAGTAGAATTGGTAGAGGCGCAGTAAATCAATTGAAGCGGTACATGAAATGGGTGAGGGGTGAAACCAAAAAAAGAGGTTACCGGAGTTATTGTATGTAAAGGAGTAATGCCGGCGTTTGAGGAAAAGGTTCTACCTAGTTTTCTTTACGAAGAATTCATCTATTCTTCTTTTGAGTTTTTCTTTATCTTTATATGGAAGATATTCATTAGTCCATTTAGACTGTAAGTTTGCGTCAGTATTTTCATTCTTCCACTTGCCTAAGAAATTGTATCCATCCTCATTCGGGGAGTACACTACACATAGAAAATTTATCGAGCTATATTTCTTATTACTTAAACAAACGTTGAACGCTTTTCTTAAAGACGCTATAGAATTCTTTGCTTTGAGGCGGCTTTTATAGCTTGAACTCTCTGCCTTAGCCTTAACTGGCTTATCAGTATAATAAATCAGCATCCATTTTTCCCTACCCCCCCTTTCTAGAAGTTTTTCGCAGTCATCCTCCAGGCATTTTTCAAGACTTTTCGTTGTGTTTCCAAAACCTTTTCGGGTCTTAAATTCCAAGGCTATTAAAGGATCTAAGAATTTCTTCTTCTCTTCACTTTCATGGGATTTCTTGATATCAAATTTATCAACTTCCTTGAACCGACTTGGGTCGAGAATCACCACGTCGATTCTAATATTTTCGCCTACTCCATACTCTTGGTGCAAGACGATGTTTCTAAAAATTCTATTTCCACTGTTATCGGTATATCCTGTTTCGTATGCTTCAAAGAAATTTTTATCCACTTCAATTAAGTAATGGCAAAATATCCAATGGAAATCTTTTTCTGAGAAAAATATCATTGGGTCATCTACAAATTTTAGGGTCAATTTTTTTTTACAGCCAAGCTGCATTTTTTGATCATTTCTTCTGATATAAAGCCTCTCATTCATATCACAAAGAAAACTTCTTTTCAAATTCTGGTAAGATGACTTTTGAACCTACTCCTTTAAATAACTCCGGCTCTTCTGTGTGAACCGGGAACACTTTTTTAGGATTAATCTCGTTTACAACGTCAAAGATCTCCTCCTTGGAGCAGTGCCCGCTCGCATGGGCCTGATGCCTCTTCATAGCGAAGCGCCTGCACCAGTTAGACTTCACCCTGTCCTCGGGGTCCTCGTCCTCGAAGGGCTCGCTCATAGAGTGTATGAAATGCGCCCCAGGCTCTGGCTGTATGTCGATGAGCTCGGTAAAATGCGTGAAGTCCAGGTGGAGTATCAGCTCCGGCTGATGCCTGTGGACATACTCGGCGTCCACCGCCTCTTCAAGGAACTTCTCCTCCCACCTGCTGTACCTGTTCATCATCCTCTTGTAGACGAGCATGTGCTCATCTCTCAAGGGGTCCGGCACCTCTATCCCCGGGTCGTCCAGCAGGCTGCAGAGGAGGTGGGCCACCTTAGTCGAAACAACAAGCCTCCGGCCAGTCTTCTCTGCGAGCCCGTGATACGTCTTAATCCTGTCGATGTCCTTCGGGTAGAAGCAGGTGACCACCAGCCTGTCTGTACCTGATATCACGTCGTAGCAGTACTCCCATACCTCTTGCTCTGTGAAGTTCTTCCTCTTCTCAACCCTGGCTACCCGGGTTCCCTCGCATATCATGGCGATGGGCCGCTCCTCCTTCGCCTTGTCTATGAAGTCCCGGGTCATCCTCGCCATGGGGCCATGCATCCTGAAGTCGCCAGTGTAGACGACGGGGCCCTCGGAGGCGTATATGACGAAGCCATAGGCCGAGGGCGTAGAGTGGTCGACGTGTATAGGGTATACCTCTATGTCGTCGATCTTGATGCAGTCCCCCGTCTTAAAGGTCTTGTAGTCATGTGGCCCGAAGTTGACTGACGTGCTCGTGGTCTCCCAGGACTCGATTATCCTCTTCGCCGTCGCCCCAAGGTAGACGGGTATGTCCTCGTCAACGTATGAGATATGAGAGACGTGGTCTCCATGGGGGTGAGACAGGAATACTCCCTGGAACTCTGGCTCGGAATAATTAAGATTTGTGGGCTCCAGCATCCTCCTAGAGTAGAGCCCCCTTATCTCTGGCATTAGGCCGAGGGCGAACAGGTCTCTTAACCCGAACCTAGAAGTCCTCGGGGTCAGCCAGCCCGTGAAGTACTCGCCTCCGAAGCCGAAGGCTTCGCCGTGGTCGAGGAATATCTTGGTGTCACCGTCCTCTAGGAGGAACTTGTTACCCCCTATCTCGCCCACCCCGCCATAGAAGGTGAGTGACACCATACAAGAACAGGTAGAGTTCATAGTATTTTATTTTTATGAGGATATGGCGCAGACTAAGAAATAAAGCTTGACTTTTACTTTGCTCTTGGCAAAAAGATAAATACCCGTAGGCTCTAGGATCCTTTATAGGAGTACCTTAGCTAACCTTCCCGTAGAACATGGGTGTCAGGTCCCTCGCTGTTAAGGGGGAATTGTAAGAGGAAGGCATATCGGAGGAGGCGTCTAAAAAAATGATGAGGTACTGGCAGGTTTCCGCTGGAGACGGGGGAAGAGACTATACAGACGTATTCTTAAAATACGGGGTAATGCTTCTTGCTCCAGGCGACTCGGGGGAATACTTCCAGAATCGAGAGCATTATTATAGTGATGTAAGGGCGCTTGCGGAGGAGGTTAAAGAGGGCGATATCGTTGTATTAAAGAGGCGTCATGGGAGGCTGTGGAAAGCGGTGGCTATAGGCACTGTTATAGGGGAATACGACTACCTACCTGTCTTCGAGGATGTTGACGGATGGGATATGCAGCACTGTAGACATGTTGAATGGAGAAGGCCCAGACACCCGGTTACGGTTAGTGGCTTAGCAAGAGGCGCGTTTAAAGAGATTAAAAGACCGGACGTGATAGAGAAGGTTGACAGGCTGATGAGATCAGAGGCCCTAGAGACTCTTATGCGAGAGCCTATACCTGAGAGACTTTAGTAGCATGAGTTTGAAGGATCTTTTTTAGAGAATACTATTTCCTCCAACTCCTTCTTAACACTCTTAATTCTTACATAAAATCGAATATTTTAAACTGCTAAGAGTTTTTTCCTAATGATTAAACAATGTCATAGCAAAATTTTTTATTTTTGAGAAAGTTTATTAAAAAATACTTAAATTACTATTATTAGTACTCTGACCGAAAAGTTTATATATATCAATTGCTCATACAATTTTATAAAGATGCTTTATCAAAAAGAGGTGATAAAAAAATGAAACTGAATCCTATTACTTCTAGAGTTAGGAGATGGGGGAACATGTTAGTGCTACCTATCCCAGAGCCTGTGGCAGAGCTTTTAGGAATTGAGGAGGGGGATCAAGTCAAGTTTTTCCCCGAAAAAGTAGAGCCACAGAAAAGTCTGCCGCCTTTAGAGGTCAGAGATAAAACAGGAGAAGAAATAAAGATAGAATTAACGGAGGCTGCTATCAAATGGCCTCATCTCCCTCTGAAAAAGGACATTAGGAGCTTATTCCCTGATGACAGCGTGGACTTTTTTTTGGAGTTTGAGGGCGTGGTAGAGAGAGTGCACGTTGCCGCTAATAAGATAGCGATAGGTAAATTCAAAAACCTGCTTAAGAGCCACAATTTTCGGCCTAAGAGTAAAGTGATTATAAGAGTGGTTAAACCATGGGAGGAATACAAGCTGGTCTTCCCAGAAAAAATAGTATCGCAAGGGGAGAATGAATGATCGATATAATCCCTAGGCTTAAGACCTTGTGGCTTAACCGTGTTGGCTGCATTGAGGAAGCCTCTATAAGGTTCAATAGCCGTGTGAATGTTATATGTGGCCCAGACGCTTCCGGGAAGACAACATTTGTTAGGTCGATCCTATCTGTTCTCGGCGAGGATAGAGGCTCGCTGAGCGCATCACGTGGGAGAGGTAGGAAGGGGTGTATAAGGCTGGAGGCAGATTCGTTTTCAGTGGAAGGAGTCTTCACTGAGGCGGGTTTACTTGTAGGCTGGGAGAAAGGGAGAAGGGATGCCGTGGGTGGAGCATTGTTGATAGATGACGCTGATCTCATGTTCAAGGATCCACGGGCGGTATGGGAGCTGGGTGAGGCGCTTGGCATGCAGGTCATCATGACGGCTGGCGATCAGAGGTTCGCAGGGATACCCGGGGCGAGGGTGTTCAGATTAGAGAGGAGCCCTGAGACGGGGCTTAGCAGGGTGAACCATCCATCGAATAATGCGGTAGGGAGAATGTGCTACCGCTATGTTCCCCTTACGGTGGATAGGCGCGTCAATGAGGCCCGTATACATAGGTTTGCTGAAAAATGGGCTGCCGGGGATACGGTGTTCTCTAGGCGTTTCATAATCTTTAAGCGCCATGGCCTGGAGTATCGCTTCGGGGTGGAGGAGGCATGTCTGGCTGATTACTTGGACATGGGGCGCCGCCATAGGGGTGACTTGGGGCTGCATTTCTTCAGGTGCCTCTGCATCCATCTCCCAGCAGGCGTCTATAGGCTTTGGCTTGGGCTGTTTAAATGCAACCTAGAGATCAAGGACGAGGACCACGGGAGGACATGGATACTAGGTGGAGTGGACTTAAGGGGCCTTGAGGTATGGTATGTCCTTAGAGAGAGTTATAGATTCGAGGATGGTGAGCGCTTCATCGAGTTCGTTAAGGAGGTCAGGAAGAAGCCTGAGGTGGCTCGAAGGGCCCGGGAGATACTTAAGGCAATGGATAGAGGGATAGGCCTGCCCTTGGGTAGGCGTGTGCGGCTTCAAGTCAGAGCAATGCTTGAGGGGGGCATCTGGCGTCTTGTGCCCTATAATTTCGAGGGCGATGCGGTAACGCTGGAGGGCGGCCTAGGGGATCTTCTCATGTTGATTGACACGGCGCAAAGAGGCAGGGAAGCTTTTTCAATGCTTAGAAGACTTGTTCCCGGTGTGGTTCTGGAGGAGTGGACGCATAGGTGTCTGGAGGTTGAGGAGGAGGCTTGGAAGCTGGTGGAGGAGCTTCAGCTGGCCTACAGCAGTAGGATAAGTCGGTATGCAGACATGGGCAGGCGTGGCTTCTTGGTCGAAGGCGAGAGTGGGAGGACGTATTTCGTGGACGAGGACTCCCTCGGGGTCTATGTCTACCCCGGGTTCCGTGAGGTCTGCGTCCAAGACGTGGAGGAGCAGGTGATGCCCTGGGGAGATAGGATCGCCTCTAGGATCCTTCTCTTGATGAATGACTTGAAGCTGGGATCGAGTGTGCATACGCTCTTTGAAAGGAGGTGAATGAGGATGGTGAAGGTTAAGATATTGGATGGCAGGGGGCATGCCCTGCTTGAGCTGGGCCCTGAGGAGGCCCTGCATGAGCTTAAGGCCCGGGAGGGCAGATGGGTCTTTGTGGACGGTGAATACACGCCATGCAGGGAGCTCTCTGTAGAGCGCCTTAGAGGCGCCCTTGAGGTGGTGGTCACCTATCCGCTTCAGGGAGGATAAAAAATATCAACTGGAGGAGAACGAGCCGCTGGACTCCCTTGATGAAAATTAGCGAGCGGGGGATGCTCCACTGCCCCCGCTTCTCCTTAGGTCCATACAACTACTTATTTGGACTTTTAAGTGTTCTACATCCCTTTCAGCTAAAAAATAAGAAACGTTATGTGAGGTTCTTGAATTCTTGGTATAGGAGGTGAAGGATATGGAAATAGAACATAGTTTGGACGACAATACCCAAATAAAATATGGGTTACTTACATGGAAAAAACAGGAAGACGACAAATATAGACAAGTCCTACCTGACGGCGAATTTACAATAGACTTTCTCGGCAAGAAGATCCCAAGCCGCAGGGTAGATTGGGAGAGGCACAGATTGTCAATCGGTCCAAAGAATATGGAAGGGTTAAAGCCGGAGGATAAACTTCTTATTTCCAGAACGCCTGATGGCACTGTGATTATAAAGAAAAAAAAGGAAAAATCATTACCTAAAAAAGTTCTTTTTGTTACCTATTGTAGCAGAAAAAAGAGGACTTATCCTGAGAGATATGCTCCCGCGATAAATAGATACGACTCCCTGAGGATTGAAAGAGTCTATGAGGAAAGCCTTAAGAGAGGGAAGGATTTCGCAATTTTATCTGGCAAGTACGGTTTGATTAGAGCGCACACTATGATTCGTTGGTATGATAAGAAACTAGAAGATAAGGATATAAATCGGGTTTCAGAATTGGTTAAGGATTTCTTAAGGAGAGAAAGAATAGAAAAGGTTGTTTATTACACCGAGCCACTAAACGAGGATGAAAACCTAAGGCATTATTATAAGTGCATTAGGAAGGCGTGTAAAGAACTTGACATATCATTCCAAGAAGTAGAGATACCTAGATTACCTGTAGAACCGGAGAATCAAGGAACTTTGTAACATGATCCAAATCCGTGGATAAATGATTAAAAAACCTAACGCTTATTGATATCTTGCGACGAAATTACCTGAAAGATAAACGCAGACCTTCTCCTATATATTATTTTCCCGCCTTCTTTGCTAGCTCACGGAGAAGCCTGCAGGTGAATCCATAGGACAAGTGATTGTTCTTCCACTTCGGGTTATTCGGCGATGGGATCTTACACCAGACAAAGCTATCAGGGTCCTCCTTACGTGGATGCTCCTCAATCCAACGCTGCAAAGCCAGGCTAGAGGCTACCAGCCTTACACGCCTGTCACCCGTCTTACCGCTGACCCTCAGCACGGCCCCATACCTGTCAAAGACTACATGCCTAAGCCTAAGTGGAAGAAACTCCCCGATCCGACAACCAGACTCATAGAGAGCCAGCACCAGGGCCCTATCACGAGTAGTATAGGCAGCCTTTGATAGCTTTTTTACCTCCTCCTCAGTAAGGATCTCTTGCGGAAATCGGCCGTTCTTAACGCTCTTTACCTTAAGCCAGCTGATGGCCTCTCTCTTCCCTATGAAACGCATGTACTTCCTCAGGACAACCTTGTAGTCATGCTTGGTCCAGTTGCTATAGTTGGACTTCTCTATCTCAGCCACTAGAGCCTTAATGTCTTTTTCTTCCGCGTTCAGGAAAGGCTTGCCAATCATTCTGTTAAGCACCTGCAAGGTTGCTAGGTATTTAACCACCCTTCCAGCGCTAATTCCATTAGCTACAGCGTCCTGATAGAACCTTCTTAGATCCTCTAGGTCTTCATCGAAGAACCTCCCCCCTTCGGATAGGTATTTCTCTGCGCTCCTCTCTAAAGTCTTTTTCAAGTTATGTATGTCCTCGGCCATATCTCAAACCTCCAAATTCAATGCTAATAAATGCTAAGGCTCAAGACGTGGCCAAGGATAGCCCCCGGCGGGATTTGAACCCGCGACCTGCGGTTTACGAGACCGCCGCTCTGGCCAGCTGAGCTACGGAGGCATTTCTTTTATTTATAGGAAGTGATTTCAATAAAAAAATTAGGGTTATATGATTTCTATCCTCATCTCGAGCTTCTGATTATCCTTCTTTAAAAGCTCTACTAATCTCCTATCTAACTCCGCTGAGCTCTTGTTTGCTTTTATCATGAGGGTCCTAGGGCAGATAAATTTACTTTTCCTAACTACGATATCAGTCTCATGGGAAAATGTAAGTTCTGGATGCCCTCTTCCATAAATGGTCTCTTGAAGACCACCTACATTCAATATAACTTTAATAACGCTGTTTTTATCCCTTGCCCTCTTCTTGAATTCCTCGCTGAGGTCTTTTAAGCCTTTATTTGCTTTTACTCCTATTATACAGTCAGCTCTCTTAGAGATCTCGCTGTCTTTTGTTATCTCAAAGGTTGTCTTATGTTTAGAGGTGATATTTGGGTGTCCTCTTGCTATGATTGTTTCCATAAATTAAAGGTTTAAATCTAACGATATTGAAATATATACGCATGTATGAGAAAGAAAGGGGGGAGATGGTTGATCGACTTATAGCCTTCGGATACCTCAAGGACCCCCGGGTTGCTGAGGCAATGAAAAAAGTTCCCAGACATTTATTTGTCCCCGAGGATGTTAGGCGGTACTCCTATGATGATGCGCCATTACCAATAGGCGAGGGACAGACTATCTCTGCGCCCCACATGGTAGCGATGATGTGCGATCATCTCGAGCTTGAAGAAAACCATAAGGTTCTGGAGGTAGGAGGAGGATCTGGTTATCATGCATGTGTTATAGCACATATTGTCAAGAAGGGGATAGTTATTTCGATTGAGAGAATGGAAAAGCTCGCAGAAAAAGCCCGGGAAAATCTTTTGAAGGCAGGATGTAGCCGGGTTAAGATTATAGTTGGAGATGGAACTGAAGGCTATCCGCCAGAAGCGCCCTACGATAGAATATTTGTAACAGCAGGAGCTCCGAGGGTACCAGAGCCGTTGATTGAACAGCTTAAAGAAGGTGGCAGGCTTTTAATACCTGTTGGTTCGAGATATACTCAGGAGTTGTTAAAGATCGATAAGTTGCCGAGTGGGCGTTTGGTTAAAAAGAGGGTTGGGGGATGTGCCTTTGTTCCTCTTATCGGGAGATATGGATGGTAAAGTATAAGTATCTAGCGACCATCCCTTCTCATATGAAAAAAATTCTAGCGGTACTTTTTTTAATGGCGCTACTCACAGGCTGTCTTCAGCCATCAGAAGAAGAAAAGTCTACGCTACAAGTGAATGCCATAGGAACCTTAAAGGCGACCCCAGATATTGCGGTTATCTCTTTTGGTGTTATAACTCAAGATGAAGACCCAAACAAAGCGCTAAAAGCTAATTCTGAGAAAATGAATGAGGTTATTAGTGCATTGGAGAGGCTTGGAATAACCGATGAAAACATAACGACCTCCCAAGTGGCGCTCTATCCAGAATATGAGGAGGATAAAATACGAGAAGGCGAGATGAGGAGGATAGTTGGGTATAAGGCAGTAAATACGGTAAAAGTAACTGTTTCAAGCGGAGATGATATTGGAAGGATAATCGATGAAGCTGTGCGCTCAGGCGCAAATGAGGTTAGAGGTCTTTATTTTAAGCTTAGCGAGATAAAGAGTGCGATAGTTTATCGCGAGGCTCTTAAAATCGCTGTTAGTGAAGCTAAAGAAAAAGCAGAAATTATCGCGGATTCTATGGGAATTAAATTAGCTGGCCCATTAAAAGTTTCAGAGAGTGGACCAATAATGCCTGCCAGAAGCAAAGCTTTGGCAGTTGAAGAACTTGTAGGCACATCTACGCCAGTTAGCCCCGGTGAGCTAGAGGTATCTGCCTCGGTGTATGTTGAGTTCGAAATAAAAAGGGGGGTAAAAGACGGGTAATTTGAAAAATAGGAGAGTTAAACACCCGTCATTAATTTTCTTATGTTTAGAGGTTATATAATGGTTTCTAGAGGATTTATTATCTCATATCTAAAAATAAGTTAGAAATTCTATCTAAAAAATAAAAATTTAGGATTTTTTAGGAATTAAGTTAGATTTATTAACTATATCTAATACCGTAGTGACATGCGAGCTAACATTATCCAATTCCTATCAAATACATCTATAATGGCATCTGCGTTATTCATACCTAACTATGCGCAGGAATTGGGTGCATCTAATGCTGACATAGGCTTAATAGGAGCAGCGTATGGTTCAGCGATTTTCCTTTCCTCCTACATCTTTGGAAGAGCATCCGATATGAGAGACAGAAGAAGTTTTCTAAAATGGGGGCTTTTCGTATCGACTATAACATTTCTTCTGCAAGTGTTGGCGTATGATGCTCTCTCGCTTATGTTCCTCAGGGCGTTGGTCGGCTTTTCCATGGGAATATTTATGGCACCACTAGTAGCATATACTTTCGAGTCTGGGGGGAGGTTAGGGGCTTTTAGCGCATATGGATCACTTGGCTGGGCGGCAGGGAGCATACTCGCAGGCGGAATAGCTCAAGTGGGAGAAAACTTTAGCCACATTCATAAACTTTTACCTTATTGGGTAGTATTCATATTCTGTTCTATATTCTTTTTAATATCCCTAATAATATCTCTAAACCTCCCAGAGGTCACTATAAAAAGAACCCAGGTCCCCCTTTTTCCGTTTCATTTGATACGTAAAAATGCGTTCGTCTATTTCCCAGTTCTACTACGACATCTTGGTGCATTCTCGATATGGATAGTCTTTCCTCTATATCTTACAGAGCTAGGAGCGAATAAAATGTGGATAGGTGTCCTTTACTTTATTAACATGGGAACCCAGTTCATGGTAATGCGCAAGCTTGACCTAAAAGATGATGTAATGCTTATTAAATCTGGATTAGCATTATCTGCGTTCACTTTCTTCTCTTATTCATTGGCTGGAAGTTTTTATCAGGTGATCCCTATCCAAGTTTTATTGGCATTCTCATATTCGTGCTTGTATGTGGGCTCACTTCTGTTTTTAACTCGGAATAATGAAGAGAAAGCCACTACAGTAGGGATACTTAACTCTTTCATGAGTATCTCTGCATCTGTTGGCCCATTGTTTGGGGGATTTATCTCGGAGTTATGGGGGTATACCTCTGTACTTTACTTTGCTACGACTTTGGCCGTCTTTGGTCTATTTACAAATCTAATTCAAAGACATTCTTAAGGGAATAGGGGATTTCAGTTGCCAAATCGCTTGCATTAAATGCGTATCCTTTAGTTTTATATAATTCATCGCCAGCAAAACCATTAATGAAAGCAGCACAGCATGCAGCATCAAAAATATTAAGCCCTTGAGCAATAAAACTCCCTAAAACCCCTGCTAATACGTCACCTGTCCCGCCCACAGTCATTCCTGGATTTCCAGTTGAATTATACCTTACTGTCTTCCCGTCAGAGATTATATCTATAGGTGATTTAAGCAGTATGGTACACGAAAGCTTTTTGGCCCACTGGCCCACTACTCTCCCTTTCTTCTCAAGACTTCCCTGAAGATTTTCCCCAGTAAGAATTCTAAACTCGCCTGAGTGAGGGGTAATTACAGTGTTCCCTTTTTTTAATACATCAGTATTGCTTTTTAGTGCTTTTATCCCATCTGCGTCTATTATTACTGGGATCTTTAATCGTTTAAGCACTTCTAAAAAAGCGACCGCCGTTTCTTCTCTCATACCTAAGCCCGGTCCGATAACAATTGAGTCACATTCTTCAGCTAATTCTATGATCATGTCGACAGCACCGGAATTCAAAAATTCTCCAGAATACTTTCTAACTATTAAATCTGGTAAAAATGTTCTAGTTACGTGGAAATTGCATTCAGGGACAGCCAAAAAAACCAAATCTGCACCTGAATTTAAAGCACCTAACGCACTAAGAATAGGCGCTCCATAATATAATTCGCTTCCTCCGATGACTAAGACTCTACCATAGTCTCCTTTATGGGACTCCTTTTCTCTTTTACCAAGATTTACAATAATATCCCCCGGACCTACATAACTCTCTGCTTCCGTTGGGATTCCTATATCCTTCACTACCGTTTTAAATTTCTCTAGACCTTTCTTCTTTTTATGTAAAGCAACAACTAAATCGGCATTAACACAAAAACCCTCTCCAGTATCTGTATTAAGTCCGCTGGGAACATCGATACTTACCTTAAATGCGTTCGAGGAGTTGATCTTCTCTACTAAAGATTTTACGGGCTCACGGAGCTGTCCTTTAACTCCAGTACCTAGGAGGGCGTCAACTATAATATCGGCCTCTGTGTCTACATCTTCTAAAATAAAGATCCCTTCATGCTTCTTGGCTAATTCGTAGTATTTTCTAGCTTCTCGGCTTTTAGGCGTTTTTCCAGCGAGGTAAATGTATACTCTAGCCCCTGCATCCGCAAGGTATCTCGCAGCTGCAAACCCGTCCCCTCCATTATTCCCTGTACCACAGAAAAGCAAGACTTTTTTATTTCTTAAGTCGATTCTATCCTTTATGACATCTGCTATTGCCCTACCCGCATTATCCATGAGTCTTTCAGTAGGAACTCCAAGATAAGCTGAGTTTAGGTCAATTATCTTTGTTTGCTTGTGTGTGATGTACTCCATGCTAAATAGGTTACTCTACCTAAAAAATAAAGACTTCGCTAAAAACTATAAGTAAAATTTAAGTAGCCAAAAGATTCAATACTTGAAGTTCGAGGTATATCCAAAGAGGAGTCTGCTATCTGCCGAGGTAATATAATGAATAAGGTAAGCTTTACTATGAGCTTTGTTATTCTTTACACTTTCTGGATACTTCTCTCTGGGTATTTTGATTTCGTGCATTTATCCCTTGGGGTAGTAAGTGCTCTATTAGTATCCTACACGTCTCATCATCTTTTAACTGGGGATGTACGGGCTGAAGATGTAAGTATCGAGATGAAAAGGATTATACGCTTTTTTTTATATTTACCTTGGTTATTCTATCAGATTACCCTTGCAAATATAGATGTTGCATACCGAGTCCTCCATCCCAAGATGCCTATTGATCCGAGGATATTGAGATTTAAGACGGACCTGAAAACGGATATTGGGCTTACCACTCTAGCAAATTCTATAACGCTTACTCCTGGGACAGTAACGATTGATATAAAGGATGGAGAGTTTTTTGTACACGCGATCTCTGAAGAGTCGGCCGAGAGTTTACTCTCAGGTGAAATGCAAATGAGAGTGAAAAATATAGAGGGTGACTGAAATGTTCTTACAGGTTGCGCTTGTAATTGTTTTTTCATCAATTATAGCACTTTATAGGGCTATCTCAGGGCCTACGATATATGATCGAGTTCTGGCTGTGAATGTTATAGGCACAAAAACAGTTCTAGTACTTGTATTGGTTGAATTCATTTATGAGAGACCGGAGTTTTTAGACATAGCCCTAGTATATGCGATCATAAACTTCATTGGGACCATTGCATTTCTCAAATACATTGAAAAAGGAGGACTTACATAATGGACCTAGTAAACGTTATCTCATATTCCCTCTTCGCTATCGGAAGTTTTTTCCTTGTCGTAGCAGCAATCGGTATTGTTAGACTGCCTGATTTCTATACTAGGATGCATGCAGCTGGAAAATCTGATACGCTAGGACAATCCTTAATTCTTTTAGGCTTGATAATTCATGAGGGAGCGTCTTTTATAAGTATTAAGATATTCTTCATTATTCTATTCATTTTTATTGCTAATCCCACGGCCACTCATGCAGTAGCAAAAGCAGCATTCCTCTCAGAGTTAGCGCCTTGGAAAAAAGATGGAGGAAAAGAGCGATGATTTGGGGAATAGATTTGCCGTTGCTTTTTTTCCTTGTAGTTTGCGCAGCGGTCGCTGTGCATGTTAAGGATCTTTTAGGTTCTACTCTTATTTTGTCAGTTTACAGCCTTATTATGGCAATTATATGGACGGAGTTGAACTCGGTAGATGTAGCGTTTACAGAAGCAAGCGTAGGCGCTGGGATAACCACCATACTATTTATTGCTGCAATTAGCAGGACTAGGAGGATGGAAGAATAATGAAATTACTCCCAATTTTTGTTGTTATTATAATGGGCGCGGCTCTAATATATGGCACGATTGATATGCCTAATTTCGGGGATCCTAATGCGCCTGCAAATCTGCATGTAGCACCGAGATATATCGAAAAGTCTCTTGAAGAAACAGGAGTCCCTAATATGGTTACAGCAGTACTCGCTAGTTACAGAGGTTATGATACCCTTGGGGAAACTACTGTTATATTTACGGCAGGAGCTTCTGTAGGGCTTTTGTTGAGGAGGAAGAAATGGACGAGGTAGATGAACATGTTACTGTAACCGGGGAAAGTGTTATCGTAAGACCCGTAGAGGAACTTTACATAATTAGGAGAATAATTGCGAGGATAATGGTGCCTCTCACTCAATTATACGGCCTTTATGTGATAATGCATGGTGAGGGGGGTCCCGGCGGAGGATTTCAAGGGGGGGTAATCCTTGGTTCCGCTACGATTTTATATGTTTTAGTCTTCGGAGTGGACGAAGCTAAAAAAAGGATCTCTGAAAGTCTAAATAATCTTATGAAAAGTACGGGAGTATTAATATACGCAGGTATAGGATTACTTTGCATAATTTTTGGTGGATACTACTTAGAATATTACGCCCTTCCTTTAGGTCACCCAGAAAAAGCGAGCGAGCTAGGTATCCTTGGGGTTGAGATAGGGATAGGAATAACAGTTTCTGCTGTGATGATATCGATATTTTTCGACTTAGCTGAGAGGTTTGAGAAATGATTGAGTTTATCCTTGGCAAGTATAATTACTGGATCTACATCATACTTATGATGATCGGATTTTACGCTATGATTGCCAAGAATAACCTAGTAAAAAAGATTATTGGCATGAATATATTTCAAACGGCCGTGTTTCTTTTCTATATATCTATTGGCGATGTCAAAGGGGGAACTGCTCCGATAGTATGGGAGGGCATGGAGAAGGTTATATATGTAAATCCTGTACCGCATGTGTTAATTCTAACGGCGATAGTTGTAGCTGTTAGCACGACTGCGGTCACACTTGCTGTTGTAATCAGAATATATGAAGAATTCGGCACTATCGAAGAAGATCGAATATTGGAGGCTTTGGAAGATTGATTACTGAACACTTCCCCATATTACTAATAGTTGTCCCGCTCACCTCGGCCTTGTCTACTCCCCTAATAGGTACTTTAAACAAAAAATATTGTTGGTATACCGCCATTTTCAGCATTTCTTTATCCCTTTTTATGTCACTTTATATTTTGAACGCAGTTATGCACACAGGTAGAATAAGTTACTGGCTTGGTAATTGGGAGCCCCCATATGGAATCGAATATGCTATAGATTACTTGAATTCATATGTACTCGTTATAGTTACTTTTATCGCTTTAGCTGTAACAATTTATTCTAAATGGAGTGTAGAAAAGGAGCTGCCTGAGAAAACAGTTCTATTTTATACTGTATATCTTCTTTTAATAACAGGATTATTAGGGATAACTATAACAGGAGACATATTTAACCTATATGTATTCCTAGAGATAACATCTTTATCCGCTTATACACTAGTTGCTATCGGGAAAAAGAGGAACGCGTTAGTTGCAAGTTATAATTACGCTATTTTAGGCACCATATCCGCCACTTTCATACTCATTGCTATAGGGTACCTCTACATGGTTACTGGTACACTGAATATGGCGGATTTGTCAACAAAACTCCCTCCTCTATACGATTCAAAAGTTGTCCTTACAGCGCTGGCATTTTTCATGGCAGGCTTCAGCATAAAAGTAGCTTTGTTCCCACTCCATGTTTGGTTGCCAGATGCATATACTCATGCACCCTCCGTGGTCAGTGCTATACTTGCAGCTACCTCTACCAAAGTAGCGGCCTATGCGATGATACGGGTAATGTTCACAGTCTTTAGCCCAGAGTTTATTATAGTGAGAGTTAATATAACTCACATACTCTCTTGGATAGCGGCCTTCGCGATAATAGTTGGTTCTGTATTGGCGATTGCCCAAGTGGATATCAAAAAAATGCTTGCATATTCTAGCGTAGCACAGATAGGCTACATCATGCTTGGAATAGGTCTCTCTACAAAACTTAGCGTCACTGGGGGCATACTCCACATTTTGAATCACGCATTAATGAAAGCAACGCTTTTTTTAGTTGCTGGAGCTGTCATATATAAAACCGGAATAAGAAACATAGAGGAATACAGAGGTTTACGTAGAGAAATGCCGCTGACAATGCTTGCATTTACTATCGCAGCTCTCTCTATGATCGGAGTACCCGGAACGGTGGGTTTTGTCAGTAAATGGTATCTCCTTTTAGGAGCATTACACGAAGGTAAGTGGGTATTTGCGTTAGTTCTGATTTTGAGTAGCTTATTAATGCTTGTTTACTTTTGGAGAGTTATAGAAAATATATATTTCCCGAAAATGCATGTTGCAGTTGCGATGGATGGAGGAGATAAAAAGAAAGAATTACCATACACTATGTTAGTACCAATATTGATCTTAGCGCTACTTTGCATAGCCCTCGGGATACTTGCGTTTATTCCTCTAAAAATTGTAGGTATGATCTCTCAGATGTTGGTGGGGTAAAATGGAGATAGTTTCAATTAAACCACTATTGGCAATTCTGGTATCATTGGTCGGCTCTGGGCTTATAATAGCTTCTAGTAGAAATCCAAATCTAAGAGAAGGATGGACTATTCTTATATCCCTGGCTAAGTTCGCGATAGTTGCATCGATGGTTCCGACGGTTTTATCTGGAAATAAAATGGTTTATACTCTTATTGAATTATTTCCCGGTATTGAAATAAAATTCAGAGCCGATGCGTTTGGTGTATTCTTTGCTGTAACGGCTTCCTTTTTGTGGATTATTACTTCTTTGTATTCCATTGGGTATATGCGTTCACTAAATGAACATTCTCAGACACGTTATTTTGCAGCTTTTGCTATAGCTTTATCAGCAACCATAGGAATCGCCTTCGCAGCTAATCTTGTAACTTTGTTTATGTTTTATGAGCTTCTCACTCTAGTTACCTTTCCATTAGTCACTCACAAGGATACACCTGAAGCTCGGCAAGCTGGAAGAAAATATTTGGCATATCTCCTTGGAACTTCTATTGCGTTCCAATTGTTTGCAATTGTTTTGACATATACATTTGCTGGTACACTCGAATTTTCTGAAGGAGGGATTTTAAGGGGTGCTGCACCTCCTTTAGTGTTAACACTCATATATTTCCTATTTATCGCAGGCTTTGCAAAGGCCGCTATAATGCCTCTCCATTCTTGGTTACCAACGGCCATGATAGCGCCAACCCCTGTAAGCGCATTGCTCCATGCAGTAGCCGTTGTCAAAGCAGGCGTATTTTCTATACTTAGAATAATATTCTACATATATGGGGTAGACCTAATGAGCAGTCTAAATCTAGGTATACTCACTGCTTACTTTGTTTCTTTCACTATAATAGTAGCTTCTTTATTTGCATTAACTCAGGATAACTTAAAGCTCAGGCTTGCTTACTCGACTATTAGCCAGCTTTCTTATGTTATTCTGGGAGCAGCTTTGTTAACAACTAGTGGTATGATTGGGGGGATTATGCATATAGCGGTTCATGCTTTTTCAAAGATAACCCTCTTCTTCTGTGCAGGCTCTATATACGTAGCATCCCATAAAACTAACATAAGCGAGTTGAGTGGTATTGGTAAAAAAATGCCATTAACTATGCTCGCTTTTACCGTAGGTTCTCTTAGCATGGTAGGTGTACCACCAGTAGCAGGGTTCATCAGCAAGTGGTATCTTCTGTTAGGGTCTGCCGAAGCACATAATATGTTGCTAATTATCGTATTATTATCTAGTTCGCTGTTAAATGCGGCTTACTTCTTTCCCATTGTCTGCAAAGCATTCTTCGAAGAACCAGCTGAAACTTTTGATGGAGAAGAAATTAAAGAAGCTCCCCTGTTTGTAGTAATCCCATTAATATTAACGGCGATAGGCTCAATAATCCTATTCTTCTATCCTCAACCTTTCCTCAGAATAGCTTACGTAGTCGTTCAAAATGTTATAGGGGGCTAATATGAGGGAAATAAATTATTTCGATAAACCAAAAAACATCCGAAAACTGAAGATATTGTTCTATTCTAGTCTTGCATTAGTAGTGCTAATGGACCTTTTCTTCCAAAGGCATGTTAGATTCTCATGGGACAGGATACCCGGAATATATGCGTTATATGGATTTGTTTCATGTGTTTTGATAATATTCTTCTCAAAAGCATTAGGTATATTGATTAAGAGGAGTGAGGATTACTATGATTAACTGGGTCCCCCCTGCTGTAATATTCATAGTCGGAGGGCTTTTTACTCCTCTCTTTAAAGGTAGGGTGAGGAAAGCTTACTTGATGATAGTGCCCTTTGTGGCATTTATAAACCTTCTATTAATGTCCGAAGGAACAAATTGGGTTGTCAATTTTTTAGGCTATGAACTAATTTTTGGAAAGGTTGATAAGCTGAGCATGGTCTTTGGGTATATTTTTGTAATTATGGGCTTCTCTGGGATACTTTATGCTCTAAATGTTGAAAATATTGGAGAACATATGGCCGCTTTCTTTTATATTGGGAGCGCTCTGGGAGTTGTATTTTCAGGGGACTACTTTTCTCTATTCGTATTCTGGGAAATAATGGCTTTTGCTTCCGTTCTTCTCATATGGTATAGAAAGAGAAAGGCTTCTTTAAGCGCAGGATTCAGGTATATCCTGGTTCACATAGTTGGAGGACTTTGCTTACTTGGAGGGATTATATTACATTTTGTCAGTACCGGCTCTATTGAATTTGGAAGCATCGCTGAAAAAACCTTGGCAAGTTATCTTATTTTAATAGGATTTCTATTGAACGCGGCGGTACCTCCCCTATCTGCATGGTTACCGGATGCGTATCCAGAGTCAACTTATAGTGGAGGAGTGTTTCTTAGCGCTTTTACGACAAAAACCGCTGTTTATGTTCTCCTGAGAGCATTCGTAGGTTGGGAGTTACTCATATACCTTGGTACAATCATGACCCTCTACGGTATTGTATACGCTATACTTGAGAATGATATGAGGAGGATACTTGCTTACAGCATAATTAACCAGGTAGGATTCATGGTTGTGGGAGCTGGAATTGGAACACAAATGGCGATAAATGGAGCAGCTGCCCATGCCTTTACGCATATACTCTATAAGGGGCTTCTCTGGATGTCAGCGGGCTCCGTACTCTATATGACTGGGAAGAGCAAATGTACTGATCTTGGAGGGTTGTATAGGACCATGCCTCTAACCCTTATTTTTTGTATGGTTGGTGCTTTATCTATTTCTGCGTTCCCTCTTTTTAGCGGTTTTGTTAGTAAATCCATGACTATAGAGGCTGCGGTCGAAGAGCATTTAACATTTATTTGGATTTTACTTATGGTTGCCTCGGCAGGTGTCTTCTTACATGCTGGTATAAAGTTTCCATACTTCGTATTTTTTGCAAAAGATTCTGGAATAAGAGTGAGGGATCCTCCAGTAAACATGTTATTGGCTATGGGTTTTGTATCGTTTCTTTGTATATTCTTGGGGGTTTATCCAAAGCCTCTTTACAATATTCTCCCATATCCTGTAGATTATGCGCCTTATACTGCTGATCATATTATTGAAACATTGCAACTTTTGTTATTCTCAGCATTAGCGTTTTTCATATTTTTAGGTTATCTTAAAAGGACAGAAACGATTACTCTCGACACCGATTGGTTCTATAGAACAGGTGCTAAGGCTTTTCTCTGGTTCGTTAACTATCCGTTATCTACTTTTTCAGCGAGAATTGGAGAGATTTTCTTTAAAACCTTACCTTCTGCTCTCGGAAAAATCGGTAGAAATCCTGTAGCAGTAGTGCAAATATTAATTGATGAAATCTATTTAACATTCTTAAAAGCAGTACACCATTTTTCAAGGACATTTTTAAGGAGAGAATGGATTGAAGTAAAGAGAAGACTTGCAAAAGAAAGAAAAGTCTATCCAAGAGAGGTTGTTAGAAGAAGCCCCATTGGAACTGCGGTTTTACTAATTACTCTTTTCCTCTTTATATACCTCTTGGACTTGGTTGTAATTTAATTAAGTTGATATCCTGTCTACTTAGTTTCTGATCTCAGAACTTCATATCCCGGCCAACAGCAATTGCATTTTCTTTTTAAGAAAACTGGAAGGAACTTGTGATAAAGTTCTGTTTGGACTCCTTTTTCTTGTAATATCTCTATTTCTTTCTCCTCTGCAACACGTCTTCTTATTTCGTCAACATAGACCCTATTAACACCCATTCTTTATCACTCTAAATTGGACAATATTTCTGTATAATCTCTTTTTTAAGCCTATATGCGATATACCTGTCATACCGTCCTTCCATTACATTATAAATATATTCGCTTATATCATTCCATTCGCATTTACCATCGAAGGTTTTCTCAAACTCTTCTAGCAACCTACTGAGTAGGGATGTGTCAGATTCTTCACCGCATCTAAGTTGACGCTTTCTCATTTTTCTAACTGCACAATCATCTTTCAATGGTTCTTTCAAATATAAGTCCATACCAGAAAGAAAGTATATAACAAACTAAAATTTTTTAAAAAATGCAATACAATTGGTAGATAAATAAATTTTGAGTTTAAAGGCTTGCGGATTTTACAGCCATAACAGCTACTCCGATCTGGAGGGGATCATGGATTAATCGGGTATCTAACTTTTCAATCCCTCTCTTGCTTACACCTAGAGGAACTCCAGGAGCTGAAAGAACTGTTTCAGAGTTTATCCAGTCATCTTTTATAGTAGCTGGTGAGGCATTAATAATCAGATTAGTTTCTTTGATTGCTTCTTCTATAGACCTATACGCTAATATTGATGGGCCCTCTAGCATTGATGCCTTAGAGAAATCCTTATCAACTAACAGGATTTTAGCCTTCTTTATCTTTAGATATCCTACTAGGCGTTTTCCTACCTTTCCTGCTCCTATAACCAAGACTTTTTTGCCTTGAAGTCCCCCTGCAGCTATTTCTAACGCAGTGGAATACCCTAGGGCCGTTGCATCGGCATTATCCACATATTTTCCGGATAGAATGTTTAGTGCAATAAAACGTAAATCATCAGCAATAAATAAAATGTTTGCGCCTCTGTCAATAGCTTCCTCTATTCCCGTGATATCTCTATTTTCAGTCACAAAGGATTCCATTCCTATATGAGATATGATTGAAGAAACAGCATAGCTAAATCCTGGGATCACACCCTCTCCAAAAGTCATAGGTACAACACCAGCTATAGCGTTGTTTATATCAGGTTTTCTTTTTATATCCCCTTCTACTGCAGTAAAAGCCAATTCTCGTAAAGTACACTTTATTTTGTTCTTCAATTCTTTATCGTAATCGTTCAATCTTTGTGGGATACTCTTTACTATCTCTGAAGTCAATCTTGTCATTTTAAATACACCTCGGGATACGGATCTGAAAACTCTTTGATATCCAATTCGTTTATAATATTATCTAACACCTGATTTCTTTTTTCCCAAGTTTCTTCTAGGGACTTTTCTTTTACTATAAGGGTCGCGACCCATTTACCCCTACTACTCCTATAATTAGTAATCATTTCAAAAGAGCCAAAAAGACCCTTATGGATGCTTAAATTATCAGCTGAAGCCATCAGATGCTCTCCTCCGACTTGGATGCATGATTTTGAAACAGTTATATGTTCATATAAGATTGCACTTTTTGGCGATGTCACCACCTTCGGGAGTGTATTGTTAGTAAACAAATTAACAAGAAGCTCTAACATATTTACACCACTTGAATGGTAAACGGCTGTCGGAGTTTGACTTGGAAGTCTAGCATCGATTTCTATTACTTTTGGTTTTCCCTCCAATACTATAGCCTCAACATCTGTTATTCCTGTTAGATGTAATCCGTCAGCTATTTTTGTCCCTATTTTTTTGATCTTTTCTTCAATTGAAGAAGATAGAGTTAATGGAGCTAAAACTCTTTTACAGTCAAAATTTGAATCAAATTCTAGCATAGTACATAAAAGAGGGACTCCCTCTCCCTCTTTTGCAATAATCTCTATAGATACTGAAGGCCCTTTAATGAATTCTTGAATAACCTTGTTCGATGAAGGGGATATTCTCCCTACCGTATTCTGAAGTTGAGCTTTATTCCACACTATTGAGACATCCTGGCTTCCGCTAGAGTTTGATGGTTTAATTATTAATGGAAAATCTGCATTAGGATACAATCGGGGTATTGGAATACCTATTTTCTCGAAAAACTTGTTAGAACGGATTTTAGAACTCGAGATGTAATATGAGTTTGTGTCATGTATAAGGGGAGTCCCCTTTGCGTCTTTAGTAATCTTTCTTAAAGTTGCCTTGTTTTCAGTTGCCGGCAGGATAACATCTGCGGTTCTATAAATCTTTTTTGCTTCTTTAGCATTCTTGGTTATATCTATTATATGGGTTTCATCTGCAAGACTTGCTGCAGGTACATCGGGATTTTTATCGATTAAAATACTTTCATAACCGGCTTTTTTTGATAAATATACAGCTTCTAGTCCTTGGAGCTTCCCCCCTACTATGCATATCCTCATGAAGACACCTTATGGGGCGAGAATTTCTTATATTTCTCTATCCATCTGATATAGTCTTTCACAGTTGCGCTCTTTAATTTGAGTTCTTTTAGATAGGGCTTTATCCCGTCAACCGTTCTTTTACCTATTCGGATATCTAAATCATGCTGAGCAACTCCTGCGAGGTCTCCTTGGGGGGGGATAATAGATGTAACTACATTAGCTCCAGCCATTAATCTGGCTTGAAGTCCGGCTACGCCTTCTATATCCAAGGAGGCGGGTATCAACTTGTCTTGATGTACGAGTCTCATTACAGCAATGGTAAGAAGCTCTTCTTCTCTGGGCGGAGTTCTCCAATTTTCCATAGGCGTTCCGATCTGAGGTATAAAACTCATAGCTCTTATCTGGTGGGCATTAATTTTTTTCATCTCACTAATTGAATATGCCCTATCTTTTAGCGATTCTCCGACTCCTAGAAGAATGCCCTCCTCTATCAGCATACCTTCCTTTACAGCTATTTCTTTAACTCTCATTCTAGTATCGTAGTCTTGATCGATTCTTAGCTTAGAGAATAAATCTCTATTATGAGTTTCTTGGTAGCATGCGTACCAATCTGCTCCAGCCCTAGATAAGTCCCCAAGGATTTTATGAGGAACAACGCCTGGGGATACCATTATAGGGATGTCAACTTCATTTCTAACTCTTTTGAGTAAATCCAGCAATTTTGAAAAATCTTGTCTACCGTGGATTAATGGATCTTCACTCATAGTAAGATCTATTAAATGGACTCCAGAATCTTCTAGGTCTTTTGCAATTTTTATTACTTCTTCCGGAGTTTTCCGGTATCTAGGGCTCTTTAAATTTGGTTTCCTATAAAAACAGAAAGTACATCTGTTACGGCAGTATGTTGTAAAGTATATGAAACCATAGAAAAAAATCTTGTTACCAAAGAATTTCTCTCTTATTCTTTTTGCTGCGGAAAAAACGCCTTCTATATCAACTGGATCCCTTAGCCCTAATAAATACTCAGTCTCTACTCTGGATAGAGTGTTTAGGTTTAAAGCTTTTTCTACAATGCTCTCAGCCTTTTTATCATTAAATTCTAACTCATTGTTCACGCGTATCTCTCCTATGTAAAACGCAATTCCGCATTTCTTTAAGTACTTTGTCACTCCTGCAAAACAACCTCAAAGTATCCCTAAGAATCTTGTATTATTTAAATTATATCGAGCCTCACGCAATCAAGGTAAATTAGACTTCTACCAATTTTCTTTATATTAGCGAAACCTTCCTTTGCCAAGATAATTCTCTCGATCCCAAAACCTATCCCTGCCCAGGGATCGTATATCCCCCAGTTTTTATCGAGCTCATGAGGGCCTGCTACACCAGAGCCTATTTCTATACCTCTCGAATGCACATCAAGAGTTTTCCCATAACATTCAGCATCTTCATAAGAAAGCTCATATTCCATCTCAAGGGCGTCCATAATCTTTGTTATCAACTCTTTTAAACGTTCTTCCGGATCTTTCTCGGGTGATAGTTCAACTAGGTTTAGCATGGTAAATTCCGGCAAATGGCGAGCTCCTTTGGACTCCTTACGGAAACATGGCCCAATCTCGAAAATCCTGATCGGTCTTGGCCATAATCTACCGAGATGCCCAAGTAGAAAATAGAGGTTTGGAGCTAGCATAGGTCTCAGGCAGTGATCTCGATCAATCCAAAAGATTTGGTTCCAGAGATGGTCTCCCTCATGGATATTCATACGTTCTAGGAGTCCTCTACTTAAAATAATTGGAGTAACGACTTCCGTAAAACCTATCGATGTAAGTAAGGATACCAGTTTTGATTCAATTTTTCGTAGATCGGGTCTCTTTTTATAACTCCGAAGAAGTTCAAGTCTTTCCTTGTTTTTGGTTGTAAGCCTATAACTGATTTTCTTGAAAACCTCTTCCCTTTCCTCGCTTGATTTAAATTTGAGTATAAGCTCTTCCTCTTCCAGCATTAGTTCTTTAAGCCGTTGTTTTTGAGCATCTGTAAAAGTTAAATCCATTTCTATGTCCCTTCCTTAGGATTTCTTACCAGCAAATCTCTTCAACTTCCAATCAGGTATTTTGCATTTCTTGCAAGGAGTTATGTATCTTCTTTGCCGTAGCCATCTAGCCCTCCTACTATTCTTCGAGTTCCTTCCTCTAGAGACAGCATTGCAGTGCGTTCTTACAATAATAAAAGATCCTCTTTCTTCGATTTCTTTAACTCCATGTAAAGTACCTTTTTTAGATACCCACAGATTTATTTTTTTTACAAGATCTAACAACGGAACACGTTTATCGAAAATATCTTTCTTGCTCATTTGAATCACATATTAGCGGAGGGCCCGAGAGTCGAACCCGGCTGCATGGAGTTAGAGTCCATGCGGTCTCCCCGACCTGCCCTCCTATGGCGTACTCTACTAAAGTAAAATGGCTTTTTCTAGGATATTTAAATTTTTGGCTAAATGGTATTGATGCTATGGTTATACTTTCTATGAAGATTAGAAATTCTACCGTAAAGGTTTTATAGTTCTTGCGTGTTTCTTTTGTCTTGGTGATTTTGTATGGATGTAGTGGATCGTTTTTTTAATGCACTTAAGGGTAAGGAGGTGGATAGGCCTCCGGTAACATGTGCTAATCAGACGGCTACAGTTGAGCAGATGGAGAAAGTTGGAGTATTTTGGCCTGAAGCACATAAAGATGCAGAGAAAATGGCTGTTTTAGCAGCTCAGGCATGGGAGCAACTAGGGCTGGAGGTTGTTGGTGTTCCTTTTTGCCAGACAGTTGAGGCTGAGGTTTTGGGATGTGAAATTAAGTGGAGTGATAAGAAGGACGCTATTCCCAGCGTACCTTTCGAGGGTTATGCCAGTCCAGATGATGTCACGGTTCCTGAGAACCTTCTGGAACAAGGAAGGATTCCTGTAGTCTTTAAGGCTTTGGAGATTTTGAGGGAGAAATATGGTGAGCAAGTGCCAATCATGGGCCACGTTAATGGGCCTTTTAGCCTTGCGTCACATCTTACAGATCCTAGCAAGATGATGAAACTTATTCTCACGAAGCCGGATGTTGTTCCAGAGTTCTGTCGTATTTCAGTAGATGTTATTTCAGAGTATGCTAATGCAATGTATGATCATGGAGCCGATGTGGTAGTTATAGAGGATATGATCGCAAGCGTTGACCTATTAGGTCCAAAGTTTTATGAAGACTTTAGTTTTCCTTTTGAGAAAGAGCTTGCAAGCCGTCTCAAGGGACCATCGATTTTGCACATTTGTGGAAATGCTACTTCAGTATTAGACAACATGATCGCTACAGGTTCTGATGGTATTAGTATTGATAGTAAAGTTGATGCCAGTTTAGCGGTTGAAAAGAGTAGGGGAAAATGTGCGGTGCTAGGGAATGTAGATGCATTAGTATTACTAAATGGCACTGTAGATGAGATTCAAAAAGAGACGATGAAGTCGATTGAAGCCAATGTTGACCTCGTTGCGCCGGCTTGTGCGATTTCTCCTCTTAATAGTAATAAAAATATCAAAGCTATGGTGGACACCGTAGTTGAATATGGGGGTAAGTGATTTAGTGTAATGATGACTACAGTTATGTGTCCCCCCCTTCCTCTTTTTTTATTCTTTAAAAAATGATATGAAAGCCTTCTTTTGTTAACTATTTAGGTAATATTCGTTACCCAAAAAAATAGTGATATATATACCTTTTACAACCTATAAGATTTCATGCACATAATGGAAGGATTTTTACCGGGACCTTGGTGGTACTTGTGGTTCGTCTTCTCTGTACCAGTTGTCGGTTATGGGCTATGGAGAATGAAAAAGGTTGTTGAGGAGAATCCTAATGTCAAAATATTACTTGCTTTAGCTGGCGCTTTTGTATTCGTGCTATCTTCGCTAAAACTTCCATCTGTTACAGGCTCTTGTTCACATCCCACGGGTACCGGGCTTAGTGTTATTCTATTCGGTCCGAGCGTAACAGCATTACTGTCAAGTATAGTACTTCTATATCAGGCTCTACTCCTTGCTCATGGAGGATTAACAACATGGGGCGCTAATGTTGCAAGTATGGGCATATTGGGGCCTCTCGTTGGCTGGTTAGTTTTTATTGCCTCTAGAAAAGTAAATCTAAATATGAATCTAGCAGTATTCTTAACAGCTGCGGTCGCTGACCTAGCTACTTATGTAGTAACATCGATTCAACTAGCAGTCGCTTTTCCTGCAGCTACTGGAGGTGTATTAACAAGTTTCAAGGCTTTTTTTGTAATCTTTGCTGTAACTCAAGTTCCTCTTGCGATAGTAGAGGGGCTTGTAACGGTAGTAATATTCAAATATCTTGTAGAATTACGAAGCGACCTTTTGGTGCATATGAATGTAATAAAACCAGCTGAGGAGGTGAGTACTGAGTGAAGACTCCTATTATCTTTCTTCTTATACTCGTTGTTTTATTGGTACCTTTTATAATTAATGAGAATGCAGAATGGGGGGGCGCGGATGCTCAAGCAGAAGTAGCGATATCGGAGTTTACTGGGGGAACATATGAGCCTTGGTTCAGTCCTATATGGGAGCCTCCTAGCGGGGAAATTGAAAGCCTTCTCTTTTCTCTACAAGCTGCACTGGGTGCAATTATAGTTGGATACTTTATTGGGTACCATAAAGGTAAAAACTCAGTTGAAGAGGTTCAGGCGAGGTGAAAAATAGATGCATGTACATCATCCCTTTGACATTTATACATACAATAATGCCTTAAAAAGAGTACCTCCCCACTTTAAAGTATTAGTCTCTTTGGTTGCATTGCTTATAGTAGTAGCTTCTCCCTCCTTTGTGGCGCCTATCGCAATTTTTGGTCTAATGTACTTTTTGACTGTGGTGAAGGCTAAGATCCCTAATAAAGTTTATCTAAAAGCGTTAACTGCTCCTTTGTTATTTACTATTCCCACCCTCCCGCTTATGGCTTTCTTCTTTGGTGGGGGTGATGTATTATTCACAGTAAATATCTTGGGCTTTAGTCTTGCGGCTACTAGAGACGGGTTTAACTTAGCCCTCTTAGTTGCTTCACGGGTTATAGCGGGTAGTGCAAGCCTATTCTTCTTGGCTTTTACTACTCCTATGACTGAGATTTTTGGTGTAATGAGAGCCCTTAAATTCCCATCCCTTTTTGTCGAAATCGCTATGATGATATATCGATACATCTTCGTACTTATAGAAGAAGCAGAACAAATGATTTTTGCGCAAAATGTGAGACTCGGGTATAACACTTATAAGAGGAGTTATGAGTCTTTTGGACTATTAGTTAGCAATCTCTTTATAAGGTCTTGGCAGAAAGGTGAGCGAATTTTTAGAGCATTAGAAGCCCGGGGATATGAGGGGCAATTTGTTTTCTCTGATCAATCGCAACAAAAAATTACTTTTTTGCCTTTGTCTATATTGGGGGCTATAGGCATAGGTCTTGTTTTATTGGCGTACTACACTAGGGGGCTCACAATTTTTTAAGGGATTGAAAATGGAAGCTATTATAGCTACGAGATCACTGGACTACGTTTACCCAGATGGTACAAAGGCGTTGAAGGATATCAACGTTTCTATAGAGAGAGGGCTTAAAGTAGCTTTTATTGGTCCAAATGGAGCTGGGAAATCGACTTTTCTGTTGCATCTCAATGGTATTTTAAGGCCTACTAGAGGGGAAGTTTTTATTGAGGGGAAGCCTCTAAAGTACGATAAGCAATCTTTAAAAAAGGTTAGGCAGAAGGTGGGTATGGTATTTCAAAACCCTGACGACCAACTATTCGCTCCTCAAGTATGGCAAGATGTGGCTTTTGGTCCGAGGAACATAGGGCTACCTGAAAGTGAGGTAAGGGAAAGAGTTGACAAAGCATTGAAAATGGTTGGAATAGAACATCTCGCAGAGAAACCTCCTCATTTCTTGAGTGTAGGGCAAAAAAAGCGGGCAGCTATTGCTGGAATATTAGCTATGGATCCAGAGATCCTCGTATTAGACGAGCCTCTTAGCCATCTAGACCCTCAGGGTAGAAATGAACTTATAGAAATCCTAGATGATCTAAGCTTCCTAGGTAAAACTATTCTCGTTGCAACTCATAGTGTAGAGTTCGCCTATTTTTGGGCGGATTACATATATGTATTAATTTCTGGGACTATAAAATCTAGTGGAACTCCAGATGAAATTTTCAACGATTCAGAATTATTAAGTTCTGCCATGTTAGAGTCTCCAACACTTGTGGAGATTTATAATGAGCTTAAGGATAGAAAGTCGATATTAGGGAAAAAGACCCCAAAAAGCCGTCTTGACCTTATAAGCATGTTAGATGTGCCATTCTTAAAGTATATCGAGGCGCCTGAGGGAATAAGAGAAGGAGACACTGTGGAGCTAGCAATTGAAAATGGAAATCTTAAAATTCTTGGTGTGGCAGACTCTTCGTCAGATAATAATTTAGGTGAAATAGTTGAGATAGTTAACGGAGAGTTAGCCGCTGTGAAAATACTGAGTCCAGGAGGTATAAAAAGAAGAGGAAAGATATTTATCTGTAGTGTTGATTCCTTAGAAAAATCTAAGTTATTTGAGTTCCTAGATAATAATGATATTAAACATATAGGAGCAAAGGGTACCAGAGCGAAGCTATATGCGCGTAGGGAAAATATACCTATGGATATTAAGAGAGATGTCATTAATGAAACAATGTTAAAAGCGCTTTCCGGTAAAAAGGTGCTACTGATTGTGAGTGATGGAATGGTTGAAGCTACAAGAAAACTGTTAGAAGATTGTATAAAAGAGAATGGTTATGATCTCTCGATAGACATTCTTGCACGGGAATTAAAAGGGGACCAGGTAGGCTAAAAGCCTATGAATCTGGGAGGAGAGGTAATCTATAGAAAGCGAGGTGAAAAAATGATAGGCGTTGTTGTAGTTGGGCATGGAAGTAGACTACCGCAGAGTAAGGGTATCTACGAGGAGATTGGTAGGAAGGTCGCAGAGAAGTCGGGTTTCGAGGTTAAAGTCGGTTATATGAAACACTGGCGTCCTACTCTTGTTGAAGCCATAAACTCGTTTATAAAAGAGGGTAAGAAAAAAATAGTTATCGTGCCTGTTTTCCTTCTCCCCGGATTACATGTTTCTGAAGATATTCCAGTCTTACTTGGACTAAAAGAAGGAGAATCGCCCGAGTTTGGCTATGAAAGAATAAATGTCCCAGATGATGTTGAAATCTTCTATGCTAATAGTTTGGGAGCGGATGAGAGACTGGCCGATATCGTGGTTGATAGGATACATGAGTCCTTGAATGGATCTAAATAAGTTAAATAATAGAGGTAGCAAGCATTATAAATAGTTTGCAGAGAGGTGATATAAAGTGGATCTTTTTATCTTTATCTTCGCATCAATTTCAATTGCGGTACTTCATACGCTTGTTCCAGACCACTATTTACCAATAGCTTTGTTGGCACAGGCGCAAAATTGGAGTCTGAGGAAGACAGCTTTGATAACCGGACTTGCAGGGATGGGACATGTAGCGACTTCTATAGTTATAGGTATTTTAGCTATGGGGATTAGTATGCAATTTTCTGAAAACTTGGCTTCAAAGGCTGAGTTATTAACTAAGGGGATGCTAATATCTTTTGGTCTTTTATATACCCTTTATGCAGTTAAGTCAGGTGGACATCTGCACTACCATCATTCTCACGGCGCTTCTGATGTCCATGAGCATAAGAAAAAAAACGGAATTGGAGTCACAGGTTATACTATGGCTCTTATCGTAGGGCTAATGCCCTGTGTGCCAGCGATACCAATATTTATTTCAGCAAGTTTAAAGAGCACATATTACGCTGCCTTATCTATGGTAGCGTTTGCGATTTTCACTTTATTAACAATGTATATTATGGTGCTTGTAAGTATCGCTCCAAAGAAATACGGCTTAATGCCACCTATAATAAGGAGGAATATGGATATAATCTCTGGAATTATAATTTTTCTTACAGGCATCATCATCACGATATTTGACCTAAGAAATAAGAAGAGTCCCAAAAGATTCTTAGTTGATAAAACGGAGGCTTATGTTTGAAGGGAAAGGAAATAGAAGAAAAAAGCTTTGAGATTATAGAAGAGAGGCTTAAGAATTTTCCTTCGCCAGAGAGAGAGGTTATAAAAAGGATAGTTCATACCACCGCAGATTTTAGCTTAGCGGACTTAGTAGTGTTTCATAATGACCCAGTTCATAAAGGTATAGAGGCGATAAAGTCTAATAAGAGAATATTTACTGATGTGAGAATGGTCCAGGCAGGAATTACTCGGTACAAGGGTGAAGTAAAATGTCTCATCGATACTGAGGAGGTTAAATCATTTTCAGAGTCTTCTGGGAAAACTAGGGCAGCGTCAGCATTTCAGTTGGCTCGCGGAGAATTAGATGGAGCGATTATTGCAATAGGGAATGCTCCAACAGCATTATTGGAAGTCTGCTCCCTTATTGAGGACGGTATTTCTCCTTCCCTTGTAGTTGGAACGCCGGTGGGGTTCGTAAGCGCCGAGGAATCTAAAGAGAGAATATTACAATATGATGTTCCATCGATAGTGGTTAGAGGGAAGAGGGGGGGTAGCAATATCGCAGCAGCTATAATAAATGCGCTTATTATTCTATCAGAGAAAGAATGAAGCCGTATGTAATTAGAAAAGGTAAAGTCTTAAGAAGGGGTTTTACGACAGGAACGTATTCTGCCGCGGCAGCAAAGGCCGCAGTTAGCATGTTGTTTGGCGTCCCTATAGATACAGTAAAAGTAGAGTTACCTATTGGTGCAGAAGTTAAAATAAAGATTTCTAAAGCTTTTAAAGAAAAAGGCAAGGCTGTGTGTTGCGTCGTAAAAGATGCGGGAGATGACCCGGATGTTACTCATAAAGCAGAAATCTGTGTAAAAGCAAAAAAGATCAGTAAGGGCATTGAATTAAAGGGAGGCGAGGGAGTAGGTATTGTCACTAAACCAGGATTACAAGTAAGGGTAGGAGAGCCTGCAATAAATCCAGTTCCAAGAAAAATGATTTTTAATGAAATAAAGAAAGTATTGCCTAAAGGCGCTGGAGTTGAGGTTACAGTCTTTGTTCCTAAGGGCGAGGAGTTAGCTAAAAAAACAATGAACGAAAGGCTTGGGATAGTAGGGGGGATATCTATCCTTGGTACTACAGGTGTTGTGGAGCCTATGTCAGAAGAAGCATTTAAAGAATCATTAGTTCCTCAAATAGGCGTAGCGTTGGCTCAAGGATATAAAGAAGTAGTACTTACCCCTGGCCGAATAGGAGAAAAGAATGCTTTGAAGCTAGGTATACCGGAGGATGCTATAGTTCAAATGGGAAATTTCGTAGGCTTTATGCTTCGTGAATGTGCGAAGAGAGGAGTGGAGAAAGCCGTTCTTTTTGGGCATGTTGGAAAATTAACAAAAGTGGCAGCAGGATTTTTTAATACACATAGTAAGATCTCAGATTCGAGAATAGAGACTATAACGAGACATGCAATCAAGCTAGGTATAGAAGAAGATATTATATGTATGGTAATGGATGCTAATACTGCTGAACATGCTCTTCAAATACTAAAGGATAAAAGTAAATTACATATTTTTGATTCTATAGCGGAAGAAGTGGTGAGAAAAGCAGTAGAATTCGCAGGAGGAAAAATGGAGATTGGTGCGGCGTTGCTTTCCTTGGATGGAGAGATTGTAGGGAAATATAACTTGGAGGCCTGTAGATGGGGAAAATATATGTTATAGGTACTGGTCCCGGATCGATAGATTATTTAACTCCTGCAGCAAGGAAGGCGGTAGAAAAAGCAGATGTTATCGTTGGAGGAAAGAATGCCCTGTCTCTATTCTCCTTTAATAAGCCTAATAAATTCATAGATAAAGAACTGCGGAGTGTTCTTGAATATATTTCAGATAATAGGGAAAAAAATATAGCAGTCTTAACCTCTGGAGACCCAGGATTTTATAGTATACTCGGGCTTTTGACTAAGAATTTTCCTAGGGAAGATATAGAAGTCATACCTGGAATTAGCTCGGTTCAACTGTGCTTCGCTAAGTTAAAGGATAGCTGGCATGATGCGAGATTCATTAGTCTCCATGGACGTAATATTGAAAATTTATTGACTATCCATGGCGAAAAAATCGTGATTTTAACAGATGAAGCTTCAAAGCCAGAGAAAATCGCTCAATATCTATTGGATAGAGGGATTAAAGGTAGAGCGTGGGTATGTGATAGTCTCTGTCAGTCATCTGAGCGCATTATAGAATCAGATTTAAGGGGGATATCAAGCAAGAAGTTTTCTGGAAATGCTATAATGGTAGTTAAACCCTCTATAGAGCGAAAATGGAGGCATCGTACTCCGGGTATACCGGACAAGCTCTTTGAAAAAGGCGGGTCTCCGATGACTAAGGAAGAAGTAAGGGTGATAACAATATCTAAAGCGAGAATTAATAGGGATAGCGTAGTATATGACATAGGATCGGGTACTGGTTCTATAGCGATTGAGGCCGCGATACAAGCTGATATGGGAAAAGTATATTCTATCGAAAAAAACCCTGAAAGGTGTAAGATAATTATGAAGAATATTCTGGCGTTTGGGCTTCCAAATATCGAGGTTGTGCAGGGAGAAGCTCCAGAGGTTATAGAGAGCCTTTCACCGGCGGATAGGATTATAGTGGGGGGTAGTGGTGGAAAAATAAGAGAAATCATAGAGGCTAGTATTACTAAACTCAAGAGAGATGGCGTGATAGTAATAAATGCATTTAAAGAAGAAACGATTAAAGAATCAACGAAAACTCTGAAAGACTTAAATTTAAATTACAATATTACTACTGTTTCGATAGAAAGAATTCGCGGTGGAAGCGTTGCTAAATTAAATCCAATTTCTATAATAGATGCAAGGAGGCAATGAAATGAAGATAGAAGATGTAGTTTCTAAGATTGGTCCCTTAAATGAAGAAGCTATGAAAAAAGCGAGGGATAGACAGGATAATCTCACAAAGCCTCAGGGAAGCCTAGGTAGACTTGAAGAGATATCCATTAGAATAGCAGGCGTCAAGGGTGAAGAAAGACCTAAAATTAAGAGAAAAGTGATCTTCACTGCGGCAGGAGACCATGGGGTAGTCGAAGAGGGAGTAAGTGCTTACCCCCAGGAAGTAACTCCGCAGATGGTTTTTAATTTCCTCTCAGGAGGAGCTGCGATAAATGTTTTGGCTAGACATGTTGGAGCGGATATTGTAGTAGTCGATATGGGTGTGGCATATGATTTTGAAGCTAATCCAAAACTGATAATTAAAAAAGTAGCTAAGGGCACTAAAAACATGGCTAAAGAGCCTGCGATGAGCAGAGAAGAAGCTATTAAAGCTATCGAAGGAGGGATAGAGGCTTTCGAAGAAGAATATACTAAAAATCCAATGGACATTATAGGTATAGGAGACATGGGCATAGGCAATACTACACCAAGTAGTGCTATTGCTGCCGTGATAACTGGAAAAAAGGTAAGCGAGGTAACAGGCAGAGGAACTGGAATCGATGACGAAGCACTTCAAAACAAAATAAGGGTAATTGAGAAGGCCATAGAAGTTAATAATCCTGACCCAAAAGATCCGCTAGACGTTCTCTCAAAGGTGGGCGGCTTTGAGATAGGAGGTTTGGCGGGTATCTGCCTAGCCGCTGCATCAAAGAGGGTGCCCGTCGTCATTGATGGTTTTATTGCGACTGCTGGAGCTTTAATTGCAGGAGAGATTGCACGTAAGGCACGTGATTACATGATAGCTGCGCATAAATCAGTAGAAATTGGGCATATTGCCATGCTGAATCACTTGGGGTTAACTCCGCTCATGGATCTCGATATGCGACTTGGAGAAGGTACAGGTGCGGCCCTCGGTATGTTTATAGTTGAAGCAAGTGTTAAAATACTGGACGAAATGGCAACTTTCGCAGAGGCTGGAGTAAGCGAGAAGGAAAAGTGATAGTTTAAATGCCGGTAGGAAAACTTTATGGGGTAGGCCTTGGACCAGGAGACCCCAAGCTAATTACTATTAAAGCGAAGGAAATTTTAGAGGAGGTAGATGTAGTTTGTGCGCCTATATCGAAGGTAGGCAGGAGAAGCATTGCGCTAGAGATGGTTAAACCATACGTTAAGGGTAAAGAGATTTTAACTCTCCTGTTTCCAATGCACACCGACCCTGATATATTACGGCCTTATTGGGAGAAGGCAGGGGCTGAAATATGTAACAGGCTAAAAGAGGGGAAGGATGTAGCTTTTATTACTATAGGAGACCCCTCGTTTTATTCTACTTTTATTAATGTGATGGAAATAATAAGGGAAAGACAACGTGATGCAGAAATAATAACCATACCAGGGGTAGCTTCAATACTCGCGTGTTTCGCTGGTTTAAATGAGCCGCTCGTAGATAAGGATGAAAAACTCGCCGTCTTCCCTGCGGAATACGGCCTTGAGGAATTAGAAGAAATCTCAAAATTTTTTGATACAATAGTCCTAATGAAGGTTTCCAGGAGTTTTGATAAGATTTATAAAAAACTTGATAAACTTGGACTCCTAGATAAAGCTGTATTAGTATCTAAGTGTGGTACACGAGATTTCTTTTCATCACCATTAAGAGAGGTAAAGGGAAAGGTGGATTTCCTATCCATGATCATTTTGAAGGGGTTAAGAGGATGACAGTTTACATTGTCGGTGCAGGCCCGGGAGATCCGGAGCTTATAACCCTCAAGGGTAAGAAGGTCATTGAAAAAGCAGACATTATAATCTATGCAGGATCGTTAGTAAATCAGAGGATTCTGGATTATGCAAGAACAGACGCAGAACGCTATAACAGTGCAGGTATGACTCTTGAAGAAATCCTCAAGGTAATATCGGAGGGTGTGAAAGAAGGAAAGTCGGTTGTACGTATCCATAGCGGCGACCCCAGTATATATGGAGCTATAGGAGAACAAATCCGAAGACTGGATGAGCTGGGCATCCAGTACGAGATAATTCCAGGGGTAAGCTCATTTTTAGCTGCAGCCGCCTCGCTTAAAAAAGAATATACCCTGCCGGGAGTTTCGCAGACCGTGATTATCACTAGGATGGGGGGGAGAACCAAGGTACCTAAAAAAGAAAGTTTGGGGGATTTAGCGAAACACCGGGCTAGTATGTGTATTTTCTTAAGTGCACAACTCGTTGAGAAGGTTACGGAGGAGTTAAAGAAAGGATATCCTGGAGATACTCCCGTTGCCGTAGTATATAAAGCCTCATGGGATGATGAGAAAATTATAATGACTAATCTCCAAGAGCTACCTAAAGCCGTTAAAGAATCGGGTATAACTCGGACCGCTTTGATATTAATCGGAGAATTCCTACATACAATTGGGGAGGACTCAAAGCTTTATCATAAGGACTTTGAGCATGGTTATAGGAGGAAGAAATGAAGATTGCGGTCTTATCTATAACGAAGGGAGGTAAAAAAACAGCGGAAAGGGTTTCTTCTGCTTTACAGGAGCACAATGTCGAATTATTGGAGCCCTCCTCTATTAGCAGGGAGGTGGCACGAATATTCGGCAAGTATGATGCCCTCGTGTTTGTTATGGCTACGGGAATCGTAGTTAGAGCTATATCTAGACATATTAAAGATAAGAGAACGGATCCTGCTGTGGTTGTGTTAGATGAGAAAGGAAAATTTGTAATCAGTCTCCTTTCAGGACATCTAGGAGGAGCAAATGAATTAGCGAGACATATAGCAGAAAAATTGAATGCTGTACCTGTGATTACTACCGCTACCGACGTACTTGGACTCCCTTCGGTAGAGGAGATAGCTAAAGGTAATGATCTTGAGATTGAAGACTATGTAGATGTGAAAAAAGTAAATGCTGCAATTGTTAATGGAAAAAAAGTTGGTATTGCGACCGATCTATCTTCACTTTCTAATCTCTCAGATAGATTCCCATTAATAAGACTACAAGATGTTGGCAATACGGATTTGGATGTATTGATTGTAATCACAAACAAAAAAATAGACATAGAGAAACCATGTGTTTTTTTGAGACCAAAGAATCTAATCGTTGGTATAGGCGCAAGAAGGGGTATAAGTAAAGAGAAGGTATTAGCGGCAATACACAGGGCATTTGATCAAGGTAAGTTGAGTATCCATAGTCTGAAGGCTGTATGTACTCCAGAGTTTAAAGCTAAAGAGAAGGGAATCATAGAAGCATCTTTAGAGCTGGGAGTGCCCTTGATAAAAGTTTCGATTGATGAGATAAAAAGTGTGGAGGATCTTTTTGAGGCATCAGAATTTGTTGCGAGTAAAGTAGGATTAAGGGCGGTAAGTGAACCTTGTGCTATGTTAGGAGGGAAGTCGGCTAAGTTGATAAGGAAAAAAATGAAATCTAATGGTGTTACTGTAGCGGTAGCGGAGGAAGAACTGTGATAGGAAAAGTTATACTAGTTGGGATCGGCCCTGGAGCTAAAGAGCATATGAGCCTCAGAGCACTTAAGGCTTTAGAAGAGGCAGAGGTGATTATAGGGTATAAAACTTACTTGGACCTTGTGAAAGAGCTTATTGAGGGAAAGGAGATCATTTCTAAGAGCATGAAACAGGAGATGGAGAGAGCAAAGCTTGCAGTAGAGGAGGCAAAAAAAGGCAAAAAAGTAGCGGTAGTTAGCAGTGGAGATCCTGGAATATATGCGATGGGGAGCGCTGTCTTCGAGTATCTTATGGAAACAGGTAGTGAAGTTGACGTTGAGGTAGTTCCAGGTATTACTGCAGCAACAGCTGCCGCAGCTCGTTTAGGAGCGCCGTTGGGTAATGATTTTGCGGTTATTAGCCTTAGCGACTTATTAACGCCTTGGGAAGTCATTGTAAAGAGAGTAGAAGAAGCGGTTAAAGGGGACTTTGTACTAGTATTATACAACCCCAAAAGTAAGGGTAGAGTAAAGCAGATAGAAAAAGCAGCGGAGATTATAATGAAGTATAGAGGGGAAGAAACGCCCGTTGGGATAGTGAAGAATGCTATGAGGCCAGGTGAGGAGTTAGTCATAACTACTTTAGGGGAGATGTTAAATTATCCTATTGACATGCTCACTACCGTTATTGTAGGTAATAAAGAAACTTTCATTTATAAAGGTAAGATGATAACTCCGAGAGGTTATAAATGATAATGGTCATATCCGGAACCAAGGATAGTAGAGAAATTATTAGACTTATCAAGGAAAATGGATATAAAGTTCTGGCAACCTCAGTTACAGATTACGGCTCGGAACTTACTAGAGAGTCAGGAGCAGACATTGTTTTAACTGGCGTCTTGGATAGATCAGGGATAGTAAATACGATAGTAAAGAACAATATAGAAGCGGTCATAGATGCTACTCACCCCTTCGCGGTTGAAGCTAGTAGAAATGCTATTCAGGCATGCAAAGAAACGGGAATAAGTTATTTGAGATTTGAAAGAAAACCTTCACCTCTTCCGGATGATCCTTTGATCCATTATTCGACAGGATTTGAGGAAGCTGGGCGTATAGCTTCTGGACTTGGAGATAATATCTTCTATACAGCAGGTGTAAAAGGTCTTGCTCGTTTTTTAAAAGGCGTAGGGGATATAAACAAGAAAAATATTATCGTGCGGGTTATACCTGAGTGTGAATCTATTAGAAAGTGTTTGGAGTGCGGGATACCTATGGCAAACATAATTGCAGTTCAGGGTCCTTTTAGCATGGAATTAAATAAAGCGATGTTAAGGGAATATAGGAGCGATGTCATTGTTACCAAAGAAAGCGGTAATGTAGGTGGAACTAATACGAAAGTGCAAGCAGCTTTTAAAATAGGGATACCTATAGTTGTTATAAGTCGACCCAGAGTTTCTTATCCAGAGATTGTAAGTACTCCTAAAGAAGTGATAGAATGGATATCGAGAATTTCGTATCAAAAGAGATAAGGAAATCTAAGAAGGCAGTCCACGGAGGAGATGTCTGGGAGCTTTTTAAAAGTGGAAAGCGAGAGATACTCGACTTCAGTTCAAATGTTAATCCACTAGGCCCTCCAAGGGGCGCTATTAAGGCAATAAGGGACTCGCTGTGGGACATTCCTTTCTACCCTGAGAGTGATTCTGATAGGCTGAAGGACGCTATAGGCGATTATCTAAAAGTGAATAAGGATAACTTAATAATAGGTAATGGGTCAACAGAGATAATCAAAATTTTTTGCGATGTTTTTCTTAGAAAGGGAGTAAATGTAATAATAGTCGAGCCTACTTTTTCGGAGTACCAAGTTTATTGCGGATTCAACGGAGCTACTATTAAGAGAGTATATGCAAGAAGTGAGAGCGACTTTGCATTCCCACACAGAGATCTACTAAAGAATATTGATTCCTCGGTTAGAGCTGTTTTCTTATGCTCGCCTAATAATCCCACCGGAATGCTGGTGGAGACGGAAACGCTGGAAAATATCATCAAAACATCTGAAAAAAACAACTGTTTAGTATTTCTCGATGAAGCGTATATAGAATTTTCTGACTCAGAAGGATATGTTAATATGGCAGTAGAATATGATAATTTGTTGATTCTAAGATCCTTGACGAAATTTTATTCTTTACCAGGATTACGTATAGGTTATGGAGTTGGAAACCAGAAACTAATAAAGATTTTAGAGAAAGGGAAGATCCCCTGGAATGTGAATACTCTTGCTCAAGCAGCTGCAATAGCATCAATTAAAGATAACGCTTTCATAAAAAAGTCAAAGAGTTATATAAGAAAAGAGAGATTATTCATGAGAAGAGAGCTGGAAAAGTTAGGTATTAAGGTCTATGGAGATGAATCAAATTTCCTGTTGCTAGACTTCCACAAATATGGCCTCAAAGCAAGGGATATAAAATCAAAATTGATAGAAAAAGGTATCCTCATTAGAGACTGCAGCTCTTTTAATGGACTCGATGAATATTTTGTTAGAGTGAGCGTAAGAAAGAGGAAAGAGAATATCAAGCTAATCGGAGAGTTAAAAAATCTCATAAGATAACCTATTATTAATGCCGTGTTTATTAAAAATCAAGATATATTCCTTATTTTTCAAAATCAAATTTCCGTAAAACTTTTATAGATGGAAATTTAGGTATAGGGTGGTTGGTGGTTATTAGTGGCGAATGAATACATTTCGGTAGGAGTATTCGCTGTGGTAGGGATAATATTTCCTTTCATCCTGCTAACGCTTTCTCGTCTCCTCAGACCTTCTAAACCTGAAAAAGAGAAGTATATGACATATGAGTGCAGTATCCCACCTATTGGGGAAGCATGGATACAGCACGATATCCAATATTATATGTTTGCTCTTTTATTCGCGGTCTTTGATGTAGAAACAGTTTTCCTCTATCCATGGGCCGTGGTATTTCCGAATCTAGGATTGTTAGCAGTAATTGAAATGCTTGTATTCATTATTGTGCTGGTTGTTGGTTTGGCATATGCTTGGAAGAAGGAGGCTTTGAGGTGGATGTGATTACAACAACAATGGAAAAGGTCATGCTAAATTGGGCAAGGGCAAAATCCCTGTGGCCCATGACTTTTGGACTTGCATGTTGTGCTATTGAAATGATGGCCGCTGGCACATCTAGATGGGACACTTTTGAAAGATTTGGAATGCTATTCAGAGCGTCTCCCAGACAGTCTGATCTTATGATTGTAGCTGGCACAGTTACAAAGAAAATGGCTCCTAATGTCAAAAGACTTTATGATCAAATGCCTGAGCCTAAATACGTGATAGCTATGGGTGAATGTGCTATATCTGGGGGTCCATATTATGACTCTTACTCAGTTGTAGATGGTGTTGATAAAGTAATACCTGTCGATGTCTATGTTCCGGGATGCCCACCACGACCTGAAATGTTGATTTATGGAATCCTAGAACTAAGAGAAAAAATCAAAAAGGGAGAGATAAAGAGGCACAGGAAATGAGTCCAGATGAAACAAAGGAAGCAGAAGAGAAACCGGAACTTAGAAGTGAAATATTGGAAAAAGTAAGGGAAAAACTGTCGGATTACATATTGGATTCAAAAGTTCAGCGAGAAAGAAGGCTGCTAATTAGCGTAGATGGTAAGAATATACTAGAAGTCTGTTCTGCATTGAATGAAATAGGGTTTGATCATCTCTCATGTATAGCTACGGTGGAATACGATGATAGATTTGAGGTGGTTTACCATCTATGGTCGTATTCCAATAATAACTTATTAACCGTAAAGGCAAGACTACAAAAGGAATCCCCTAGGATAGACTCCGTTACCTCCATTTGGAAAAGTGCTGACTGGCATGAAAGAGAGGCATATGATATGATGGGTATAGTATTTGAAGGACACCCGGATCTAAGGAGGATTTTAACTCCAGATGATTTTGAGGGTCATCCTCTCAGAAAAGATTTTCAGCTAACTGAAAGGCCCTGGTTTGAGGAATAAAAATGAAAGTCAAAGATGTTATGAAACGTAACGTAGTGAGCGTAGATGTTGATTCCAGCCTCGCTGATGTGAAGAAAAAAATGATTGAAAATAATGTCAACTTTGTAGTTGTTAAGGCAGGCGGGGAGATCGTCGGAGTTATTTCAGATACTGATATACTAGCGTATGCCACAAAGGGTAAGAGGCTGGAGGACCTTAAGGCTGAAAAATATATGACTGCTTGCAAACTTGAAGGTACTAATCCCTGTCTTCAAGTCTTTGAAGACGACCCCTTAGAAGAAGCTGCCACTATAATGGCTGCTACTGGAGTGCATCATCTATTAGTGTGGGGTAAGAGCGGTTATCCTGCGGGAGTTATAACTTCTGATGATATTCTTAAGGTGGTAAAGTAAAATGGAATCTGCAATTAGGGTGGTTAAAACTGAAAGACCGAATGAAATGATTTTGAATATGGGTCCCCAACATCCCAGTACTCACGGTGTATGCAGGTTGCTTTTAAAAGTGGATGGAGAAAAGGCGGTAAAAATTGAGCCGGTTATTGGTTATCTTCATCGTGGAGTAGAAAAAATCGCTGAAAACCGTGAATACTTCCAATTTATACCTCACACTGATAGAATGGACTATGTAGCTGCATTGCCACATAATCTGGCTTATGCTATGGCGGTTGAAGAGCTGATGGGGATAGAGGTGCCTGAAAGAGCGGAATACATAAGAGTAATCATGCAAGAACTGCAAAGATTAGCAAGCCACCTACTATTCGTAGCGACGTTTGGGGCGGATTTAGGTGCATGGACAGTACTGATGTATGGTTTTCGTGAAAGGGAACGGGTACTGGACCTTATTGAAATGGCTTCTGGTGCTAGGCTTACTCCCTCTTATATATGGATTGGTGGTGTGCGCAGAGATATTTCAAAGGCATTTGTAGAAAGATGCAGGGAGACAATGAAAATCTTGCCGAAATATTTTGAGGATTATGAGAGGTACTTCTATAAGAATGAGATTTTTCTCAAGAGATGTGAAGGCGTAGGAATACTTAATGCTAAGGATGCTATAAACCTTGGGGTTACTGGTCCAATTTTAAGAGCCTCTGGCGTACCCTATGATATTAGAAGGATTGATCCATATTCTATTTACGACCGCTTTGATTTTGAGATTATAACTGAAAAAGAGGGCGACACTTTAGCGAGATTTAAAGTTAGAATGAATGAAATGAAGGAAAGCATTAAAATTGTAAATCAGGCGCTTGATGGCTTACCGGAAGGAGAATTTAGAGCAAAAGTCCCAAAGATACTTAAGCCTCCTGCGGGAGAAGTATATTCGCGGGTTGAAAGCCCGAGAGGAGAATTAGGGTACTATCTAGTTAGTGATGGGGCTAGTAAGGGACCATATAGGCTTAAAATAAGAAGCCCTGCATTCTGTAACCTCTCAGCGTTTTCCTATTTTGGTGAGGGGGATATTATACCTGATGTTATTGCCAACTTCGCTAGTATAGATATAGTTATGGGTGAGGTAGACAGATGATTGCCCTACCAGAAATTAATCCAATAATTGTGAATGTGGTTAAAGGCCTTGTAGGGGCACTAGTCATAATTTCCTTTATATCACTTAATGTCTTGTTCCTGACATGGCTGGAGAGAAAGGTTGTAGCTAGGTTTCAGGTGAGATACGGCCCCAATAGAGCTTGGAAGTTTGGATTGCTTCAGCCTTTGGCTGATGCTATGAAGCTTCTTACAAAGGAAGATATAGTGCCGGATAAGGCTGATAAACTGATTCATGGCATCGCGCCGGCTATTGCGTTTGCAGTAGCGGTTCTGCCTACGGTTGCTTTACCTTTTGCTGCGGGACTAATAGTATCAGATATAAATGTAGGAGTGCTCTTTATAGTTGCTGTCACTTCTCTTGCTACAATACCCGTCTTAATGGCTGGATGGGCATCAAATAATAAATATACTCTTTTAGGAGGAATGAGGGCTGTCGCTCAGTCTCTTAGCTATGAGATTCCTATGGTATTGTCTATAATAGGAGTAATAGCACTAGCAGGATCTCTTAGTCTGACGGATATAGTAAATGCTCAGAGAGGTGTCTGGTATTTTATATTACAGCCCCTCGGTTTCATCGTCTTTTTCATAGCTGCAATAGCTGAAATGGCTAGGATACCCTTTGACTTGCCGGAGAGCGAATCAGAGCTTGTTGCAGGTTTTCATACCGAGTATAGTGGCATGAAATTTGCTCTATTACTTTTCGCTGAGTATATACACATGATCGTAGCATCTCTGCTTATGGTCACTTTATTCTTTGGGGGATGGCATCTGCCGGTTATCTCTAGCATACTTTCTGGGGTTCCATTTTATATTCGTTGGCCAATAGAGTTTGGCATCTTAATGGGTAAAACTTATGCTATAATATTTATCTTGATGTGGATTAGGAGCACTCTGCCTAGGGTCAAGGTAACACAGATACTAGATATTGGATGGAAGAATCTCTTACCCCTCGCTCTACTTAATATAGCCGTTACGGGAATTGTTTTGGCGGTGTGATGAAAAAATGTTAGGTAAATTATTTAGGATTATGCATACCGCTCCTCATGCGGTAGTTGGAAAGCATTTTCTAGTTAAGCCTATTACAGTGCAGTATCCTGAGGAGAAACTTACTCTGCCAGAGGGATATAGAGGAATACATGTTTTCGATATTGAAAGATGTAAGGGTTGCGCTGCATGCGCTAGAGTATGCCCAAATAATTGTATTGAGATAAAGGTTTCAACTACTGAGGATCGGAAAAAAAAGATTGAAAAATATGAGATCTTCTTGGGCAGATGCATGTTCTGTGGCTTATGCGAAGAATTCTGTGTGGGGGGGGATGTTATCCGTCTTACAAAAGACTATGAGGTAGCAGGTTCAACACGAAAAGACTTGGTGTATGATATCAAACGCCTATCCCGACATAAGGAGGAAGAGAAATGAATTTAGAATTAGGCGTGTTCTTAGTTATAAGCGCTATAACCGTAATCTCATCGACGTTAGTATTAACTTCAAAAGAGATATTTAGGAGTGCTCTATCCCTCGCCTTAATGTTGCTTGGCGTTGCCGCAATCTTCATAATGCTGGGAGCGGAATTTTTAGCAGCTATTCAAATACTAGTTTATGCTGGCGCTATAGTTATTCTCATATTGTTTGCAATAATGCTTACGCAGAGAGAGGAAAGGGAGGTATCTTGATGAGAGAGAGGATATCAATTGGTAAGCTAGTTCTATTCATCCTCTTTTATGTGATAATGGCTATCTCTATCCTCCAGGTGAGATGGTACCAACCTACTGAAATTCCTAGAACGTCGACTGCACTGTTAGGGAAGGTGATATTCAATCTACAAGGTTTTGTCATACCATTTGAAATACTTTCATTAGTGTTACTTGCAGCAATGATAGGGGCAGTTTATATAGCAAAGGAGGAGGTTAAATGATTCCTTTATCATACTATCTCACTTTGTCGGCTATACTCTTTAGCATTGGAGTATATGGAGTAATCTCTCGGAGAAACCCTATAAGAATCTTAATGGCAATTGAGATAATGATAAATGCTGCTAATATTAATCTCGCCGCATTTTCAGCCTATACCCTAGATATTTCTGGGCAGGTGCTAGTGACTTTCTCTATAGCGATAGCTGCTGCTGAGGCCGCGATCGGATTGGCGATATTCCTCGCCATATATCGTATGTACGGAAATGTTGATATCGAGAAGATAAACTTCATGAGGTGGTGAAGTGACGTTCGTAGAAAATGCTTATTTAATACCTCTTTTGCCGATTTCAGGATTCATATTTGAAATGTTCTTAGGAAAGTATAGTTGGAGGAGGGGGGGCATATTTGCAAATCTTCTCATCGCTGGATCTCTAATTATTTCATTAGGCACTCTCTACGAAGTTTATTTTGCAGGGGTACCTTTCTATGAGCATTCATGGGAATGGTTTTTCCCAGGTATTGTCCTCGGAATAATCGTAGACCCTCTCTCCATAGTTATGGTTAGTATGGTGTCTTTTGTGGGGCTATTAATCCACATATTTGCTTTAGGTTACATGGCTGAGGATCCAGATAAGCATGTCTACTTTGCAGAAACTTCTCTTTTTACTGGGGCGATGCTTGGGTTAGTGCTTTCCAATAACTTCCTTCAACTTTTCATCTTTTGGGAAATGGTAGGACTATGTTCTTACCTCTTAATTGGATTTTGGTGGCATAAACCAGAAGCTGCTGCAGCAGCAAAGAAAGCTTGGATGTTTTGCTCTATAGGAGACTTCCTTTTCTTACTTGGTATAGTGATAACATATAATTTTATGTTTACAGCTCCGGGAGTAACCGAGCCATTGACATTCTCTCAGATATTCACTCACTTGGAGTCAGGAGTAATACCCGCAGGAGCATTAACACTAATCTGCATATTAATTTTGGCAGGAGTGGCTGGAAAAAGCGCTCAGTTCCCTCTTCATGGATGGATTCCCGATGCTATGGAAGGTCCAACAACGGTTTCAGCCCTTATCCATGCTGCAACCATGGTTACTGCGGGGATATATCTAGTGGCAAGGACTTTCCCGATTTTCTTCGCTGCACCTAATGCCCTTTGGATTGTCGCCCTGCTTGGAGGATTTACAGCTTTGCTGGCTGCTACCATGGGGCTAGTAGTGAACGACTTAAAAAGAGTACTTGCTTATTCTACTATATCGCAGCTGGGCTATATGCTCTGTATGTTGGGTGTTGGTGCCGCGGTTGGAGCCGTTGCGGTCGGATACTCTATGTTTCATCTGATAAGTCATGCATTTTTTAAGGCGCTTTTATTCCTCTGTTCAGCATCGATTCTTCATGGACTATGGAATCTCAGGGACATAAAAGAGATGGGAGGACTATTTTCTCATATGCGTATCGCTGGTATCACAATGTTAGTTGGTTCATTAGCGTTAGCGGGTTTCCCTTTAACATCGGGGTTCTTTAGTAAAGATAAGATAATAGAGTCAGCATATGAATATGGGGTAACTCATAACAGTGTTATCGCATACTTACCGTGGTTCTTTTTAGTCTTTGGAGTATTACTTACCGCTACATACACATTTAGAGCATATTTCCTAGTGTTCACCGGAGAGCCACGTAGCCATCTCGCTAAACATCCTCATGAGCCAGGACTATTCTCGTTTATAAATATCCCTCTTGTAATCCTAGCGATATTCGCGTTGATATTCGGAGTACTCGCGCAGTCGAGTTTTTACGATTTCCTTGCAAAAACCTTCACTACCGATACACCCTATATGGAAGCATTAAACTTTGAGCACTTGGCAGAAATAAGCGGCATACACATGGCGCATGAAAATGCTCATGTTCCTGCGTATATAGTTTGGCTACCTACCGTATTAGCGTTAGCAGGAATAGGAATAGCGGCTCTATTATATTATAATACCCGCGTGGACGTAGGTAAGTTCATAACAGCTAGGAATCCTCTCTATAGACTTCTTTGGAACAAGTACTATCTAGACTATATTTATAAGGATATTATCGCTGAAAAGATCTATATAACGCTAATGACATTCTGGGATGCCTTTGATCTATATGTGATTGATGGAGTTGTCAATGGGATTTCATGGGTTACAGTAAAGGTTGGTGGAGTAATAAGAAAGATACAAACGGGGGTAATACAGACTTATGCTACATCTGTTATAATAGGGGTTGTTGCTCTAGTGATAGTACTGAAGATTTGGGGGGTGGCGTGAATGTACATTTCGTCCATTCTCCTAGTTCTTTTTATAGGCTCGGTAATCGCATTTTTAACTAGGACTAGAGAGCAGGCGAGAGTTGTAGCTGTTGTGTCTTCTTGGTTAGCTCTTTTGATATCCATTATGATGTTTATTCAGTATGATCCTAATAAAGGGCTAAGTAACTTCGAGGAACTTTACTCTTGGATCCCCTCAATAGGAATAAGCTATCATGTGGGTGTTGATGGAGTCGGTATGCCAATGGTATTATTGAGCACTCTCATTTCTGCCTTCTGTGCTATATATTCTTGGGGAGAAAATAGAAGGCCTAATCAATTCTTTGCTCTCTTACTTCTCATGGACCTAGCTTTGGTCGGGGTATTTGTATCTCTTGACTTTTTCCTGTTCTTCATTTTCTGGGAGTTGACTCTAATACCGATGTTCTTTTTGATCGGTATTTGGGGAGGGCCTAGGAAAGACTATTCTGCTATTAAGTTCATAATTTACACACATGTTGGAAGCGTGGTAATGCTTCTAGGTATATTTGCAATGTATACTTTCCATGGCATGGCTACTGGAAACTATACTTTTGATATTCCCACTCTTCTAAATGCCTATGGTACAATTCCTCTCTCACCATTTTGGAGAGAATTCATTTTTGCTGCGTTGCTATTAGGTTTCTTGATAAAAATGCCAGCAGTACCCTTTCACACATGGCTTCCTGATGCTCACGTTGAGGCTCCGACGGTTGGATCTATAATCTTAGCAGGGGTTTTGTTGAAAATGGGAGGCTATGGCTTATTTAGATTTTTAGTGCCTATGATTCCGTACGCTTCATCTAAGTTCATACTAGTGATCGCAATTCTCGGACTAATTAGCATACTTTATAGCCCAATAGCTGCGATAGCCCAACCAGATATCAAAAAACTTATCGCTTTTTCAAGTATTGGGCATATGGGCTTTATATCGGTTGGTGTAGCAGCTAGTCTCGCATCAGGCCATGAAATCTCTAGGATATTCGCCTCTACAGGTGCTATGTTCCAGCTATTTGCTCATGGAATAATCACCGCTGTTCTTTTCGGGTCGGCAGGCGCTATTGAACATCATACTGGTACGAGGATCATCATGGACTTGGGGGGCCTTGCCAAAAAAATGCCTAAATTCACATTTTTAATGGTTGCAGGATTCTTCGCTTCTATGGGATTTCCGGGGATGGTTGGGTTTATTGCTGAGTTCTCTATACTTGCAGGATCTTATCCTCAGCTACCATGGGTTGTGATTCTCGCGGTTATCAGTATACCTCTTACTGCGGCTTATCACTTGTGGGCTCTCCAGAGGGCTATGTTTGGACCCTATAACGAGTATCTCGGAGATGTTCATGAAATTACGTGGTATGAGCTATTAGCTTTAGGCAGTTGGGTTATTTTGATTATTCTACTTGGGGTCTATCCTATGCCTTTATTTGATATGATGAAGGCAACAACGGTAGACTTACTCTCAAACTTACCAGCGGGAGGTATAGTCCCATGAGCTATGTACTTTTGCTGCCTGAATTGTTGCTTGTTGTTGTTTCGTTAGGTATAGTTATATTAGGGTTATTCATGAAGAAAGAGCACAAAAAGATTTTAGGTTATCTTTCTATCTTAGCACTATTAGCTGCCTTATCAGTTGTTCTGGGGACTTTTAACATAAGTTCCACATTTTTATATAATGCTTTTGTGGTTGATAAGCTAGCACAGTTTTTCAATGTTTTATTCTTATCAGTTGGAATACTAGTATGTATCGCGTCTTTAAAGTACTATGAGAACCATCCAAATCAAGATGAATATTTCTCTCTGATACTTATGGCTACGGTTGGTATGATGACTGTGGCAATGGCTAATGACCTTATAACTCTTTTTGTGGGATTCGAGTTGGCAAGTATCTCGACTTATATCTTAGCGGGCTTTGATAAAGACAAACGTACCTTAGAGGCGACTATGAAATATTTCATCATTGGAGCACTTTCGTCGTCACTTCTTCTATTTGGTATCTCACTCATATATGGATTGACGGGTTCTACTAATCTAACCGCTATCTCTACTACTCTTGTTTCTTCTCCTGTCGCTACAGTGGCGATGATTCTGATACTAGCGGGCTTTGGATTCAAGATGTCTCTAGTACCTTTCCATATGTGGGCTCCAGATACTTATGAAGGTGCGCCCTCTGTTGTATCAGCCTTCTTAGCCGCGGGATCTAAGAAGATGGGTTTCATAGCAGCCTTTAGGGTTTTCATAGTTGCCTTAGTTGCAATAAGACTGGAATGGTATCTTCCCTTTGCTATACTGGCGGTAATCACTATGACATTGGGAAACGTTGTTGCGATAGTTCAGGGAAACATAAAGCGTATGCTAGCATATTCAAGTGTTGCACATGCTGGTTATATAGCCATAGCTTTCGTTGTGGTTTCAAAATCACCTTTGGTAGCTCAGCAGGCTGTCGCAGGCGGAATTTTGCACGCTTTATCTCATGCTATAGCAACAGCTGGAGCTTTTCTCGTAACATCTTTCGTGGCATCCGTGATCCTTTTAAACGGAGGTAGTAGAGGCGAAGAAATTGAAAGTTATTCTGGTCTCGGAAGATCTGCTCCGATTACTGCGTTGATGATGGCCTTCTTGTTGGGTTCTCTTGCGGGGATTCCGCCCACTTTTGGATTTTACAGTAAGTTTGTTCTGTTTTTATCTGCTATTAGAGGAGACCTCCTATGGCTTGCTATTATAGCGGTTCTTAACTCTGCTTTATCAGTTTATTATTATATCCGGGTTGTAATGAAAATGTATTGGGGGGAGCCTATCGTAGGGAAAGTAGAGGAGCCTAAACATTATGTAGTCGCATTAGCGTTAGCAGCTCTGGGCGTTATAATATTAGGTGTTTATCCTTCTAAAATATATGACCTCGCTTTGTCAGCTGCTAATAACTTGCTAGGGGGTCTGTAAAATGCTTAAGGAGGCTTTCTATAGAAGGATGATAGATGCTAACACTCTTAGAGCACAATTTGAAACTATCTATGGCGACGTAGACCTAGTAGTAAACGTTCTGCAAAACTGTGTAAAATATGGTGAGAAACTTAAATCTATAGCAAAAAGGAAGGAAGACGAAGACATGGCAAACGCTGCTATTGAAAGTAACACTGCAATGCTATCAGCTATAAAAGGCGAAATATCAGTTGCGGAATTCAAAAAGAAAATGTGGGAGCTTGAGGAACGTTATCCTGAGTATTTCCAAAGAGGAAGGAGGGATATAGGCACCTCGAAAGATAATGTGAAAGCCATAATTCATAGGATAGAGTATATGATAGATAGATATGATGTCAGGTATCCAAGCTATGATCGACATAGGTGCAATGATGCCTAAGGTGGTAGAGATGAGGGAACAGATTAAGGAATGTATTGAAGAGTTTGAAAAGGAAAAGACGGAGGTGGCAGCTGCTAGGCTTATCATATGTTTATATAATAACAAGGAAACTATTTACTGGGATGATGATCTAAAGAGGTTAAAATGCGCTGCAGAGGTTCATGATGAAAAGTGGGCTCCGTTAATGGAGGAGATAACTAAAGTCCTAGGGATAAAAAATAGGGATGAATACATTAAAATTAAAAACAAGTATAATTTAACGCAATACTAATTTTTAGTGGGAGGGGTGCCTGCGGGGGCGTTACTAAAATAAGTATTTATCCCGCAGGCAAGTGGGAGGGAGATCTTTGCTTTTTTGTATAAGTGCTGTATAAATCTTTCGGAAAGTGGGGAGGGGGCCTGTAAGACATTTAAAAATAGGTCTTTGTCTTACAGGCGTATGGGGAGGGTAATAATCCATGAAATTTATATCATTTATAAATTTTTCCCTATTTCTGGTTTTATTTTTAATGTAGTGATACTACTCTGAGTTATAAATTATTGTTTGAAAGGGCATTTAGCATTGTGGTAAACGTAAAAACGCAAAATTTTGAAATGTCCTTTTCGCTTATAATTCCAACGACTCTACCTCTATCTATAATTGGAAGCCGTCTAATATTGCGTATATTAAATAATCTACTAGCATCTCTGATGGACTTTTGAGGTTCTATGGAAGTATGGAGAGGTGTATGTATAATACCTATCATTACATCCTCTGGTGGTAAGGCCTTAGCTACGACTTTTTTCAATACATCTCTCTCAGTTGCGATGCCGTATTTCCCCTCTGCGACTTCAACAATTACTTCTCCTACTCCTTTTTCCTTCATTAGTTTAGAAGAGTCTAATACAGAGGTTTCGGGGTTTTCAATAATTGCATCATGCATGATCTGTGACACTTTACATTCAAGGCTTCTAGCATGTTCTTTACACGTCTCTGAAAGGATTTGTATGGACTCATCATACAGGAAGATATTGTATCTAGCGACATCTTTGTTGTCTAATATACCCACGATAGTTCCCTTATCTACTACTGGCAACCTTCTAATATCGTAAAGATTAAAAAGCTGACAGGCACGTCTAACGTCTCTCTGAGCCTCTATAGTACGTAGTTCAATGCTCATGATTTCTTCCGCTTTGGTTTGAAGGAAGTCTTTATTTTTAGATACTACCTTGTATAGAATATCTCGCTCTGTGACAATACCAAAATCTTTATCTCCGCGATCTACTAGTACAGCTCCAGCATTTCCTTCGTCCATCAGTTTAGCGACTTCTAGTACGGAGGCATAAGGTTTTACAACTATTGGGGGATACATTAGTTCTCTGATTTCCATTATCTTCCCTTCTTACTCCTAGTATCAATTTAGATTATTAACATTCCGAAGAAATCAGGAATTTATCGAGTTAGATTTTTCAAAAAGTATATGGACTATATAATTATTCAATAAATTGCTATATTTTATGAATTATAATACGAATATATGATGTATTATTGAATATCAGTACAAAAATTGTTTAAGTCATTAACTTTCTAGTAAGAAATTAAAAAGGCAAAGGCGGGTGTCGCCCCCCTCACCTCTTGGTACACCTCCTAACTACCTCTTGTTTTTCCCGCCTTTGCCTTTACTCCTTTTATAAGAGTCTAATTATAAAAATATTTTTTTAGCTGTGAGAGTAGTGTTGGGTATACTTCTATTTTTTCCCTATTTTTACGTTATGATTATAAATATAGATACAAATTTATTTAGCATAGAGGCAATGGTGGGGACTGCTTTGGGGATACTCCTCTCCTTCCTCATATGTTCCTATTATAATTCTCCTACCGTTGCCTCCTCTCCTCTCCATCCTATTTTTGATTGAAGTTCAGATTTGTTAAGTTGATGAAAAGCGCCGCCGGTCAGACTCGAACTGACGACCACGTGGTTAACAGCCACGCGCTCTACCTACTGAGCTACGGCGGCATATCTGTAGGACGTGAATTACCGTCTAAAAGTATCGACAATCGCACATTTCTAAATCTAGTGAAATAAAAATATTACGATTACTTGACTATCATGCTATTACTCTTTTTTTAGATAATAGTAGACAGTTGTTAAAGGTATTCCTAGCTCGTCGCTTATTTCCTTTGCAGAGTATCCCTTGTCTTCTAGCTCGTAAACTTTCTCAATCTTCCAATTAGGGTGTGATCTAGGCCTGCCAGGTGTGAGTAGAAAGGCTTCAAAATTTACTCCTATCTTTGCTAATGCTTCTCTTATTTTTTTTGGAGTCCTTTCATATAGGCTTGGGGGGCAGGTGATTGTTTTTACGTTTGGTGCGGCTGTCAGTATAGATGCCAGAATATTTATCGTGGGTCTCACGCTTAGATGGACTTTCTTCGTGGTTTCATCTAACTTGCGGTTTATTTCTTCGATTAAGACATCTTTTTGACTAGACCTTAGTACTACTACTTCTTTCATCATCTCACCAGATCTAAAAACTGTTTTGCTTTATCTGATATCTTGATCTTTTTAATCTCCTCTAGTCCCTCTAGCTTCTCTAGTGGTATAACGTCTCTTCTCCCTAATCTTATGATGACTTTTAAAACTTCTTTTAGCTCTTCTACCTCACTGTTAACCACTCGAGCAGCCACTTCTAATGGCAGGTCTGACATTAGGTATAGTGCAATACCTCCTACCGCTCTGCTAGAGGTGACTTTTAGGTAGTCTTGTAGTATCTCCTCTATCTCAAATTTCTTGAATACAACTTTTGGGGCATCTTTGACTAATATTACGTGCTCATCGATAAATCTCCCTACAGCTGAGATTATTTCCTCGTCACTCAATATCTCTAATGCACTCTCTAATTGCTCTTTTTCGGGAACGGGCTGAAGTCCAGGGAATATACTGGCATATCTCCGCTCTCTGTATGGTTTTATTAGGAGAAATCTAAATATATCCCAGGCGAAAAGAGTCCTCGGGATTTTAATTAATGTATCTTTCCTTATTTTTTGCCTATACTCTACCGCCATTTCCAGTTCTGGATCCAGATTGCCATATTCGTCCATCAATCCTATCTTTTTGAGTTCTTCTTCAAACTCCAGCATAAGTTCTCGCCTTTCTTCTGTAATTCTGAAGTCTAATGATACGGAGGGTGATATCACGCCGGCCATACGAGACTCCATTTTCTCCCGTAGGTGTTCATACTTTTTTAGCTTATTGAGATCTACTTTTTTGCTAAGTAAATAATCGAGAATCTCGCTTCTCTTTTCTTTTAATATTTTTGTATACGCTATTGCTAGAACTTGTCGGTTATATCTTCCGCTTACAAGTATTGATCGCTCATGGTGATACCTTATATGTTCAATTACAATCCTACCGTATTTTTCTCTGAGGATGGTTTCGTAGTCTAATTTTTTTCCTTTCCGGACAGTTACTTGTTCTTTTTTAATGATCCATTTTCCGTTTTCTGGTGCTCTAAAGGTTACGGTAGCGGACTTAATCCTTCCTTTTTTCTTTTCTCTCAATACTTCTATTAAGTCTCGATATGCCATTCTCTCGGTTGGAGTGAATTTGCTTATTTCTAGGGTAAATTCCCCCCCATAAGGTAAGTGTGGCAGGATCTCTAGTCTAAAGATCCCTAGATCATTTTCCTTTATACTTATGTTTTTTGAGTTGCATTTTTGGCAAATATATCTGCCAGTTTCTTCTATTATCCTCGTAGCGTCTTTCCCTTTAGCTTCTCTACCACATCTGTTACATACTAATTGTACAAACTCTTCTAGGTGGCCGACGGCAATGTTGTGCGAAGCGATCGCTGATTTAGTCCTTTCAAATGTGCCTTTTTTCAGAGAAGCATTGGCTCTAAAAAACATTTTATGGCGGGCTACATCTCTTTGGTCTTCTATATCCTCTCTTTTATAACCTCCTTTTTCAATCGGTGAACCATATCTCCCCATACCTAGTGCGAAGTAAGGGGAATCAAAACCCCTCAGTTCCATCTCATCTTTTAGCTCTTTAAGTTCGTCTAGATTCCTCTTTAAAGTGTAGTATAAGTTACTAAAATAGTCTGCATCTTTACGTAGTCTCGCTAAATCTATTTTGATCTCGGCAGATATCTCATCCAGAGTTTGTATTGCCCGGTTGACTAGGGGGGTAACTTCGGCCATTTCATCACCCAAAAAGAGGATGGGTATATTTTGCAAATATTTTTGTAGAGAAGGGTTATTTAAATCTTATTACTTCCAAAGTGAAAAAGACTTTTCTTTAAGTTCTCTAGCTTTCCTTTGTAAAATCTTGTAAACTACTCCATGGGGTTTTCCTCTTGCTAGCATGAGTATAGCTTCTCTTGCAGCCTGCACTCTCTCTAGAGTGCCTACGATAGCAACGGTTTTGCCATATACACTCACGTCCGATCCGGTGCATTCTTCAATTATCTTTCTAGTCTTTCCGCCCTGACCAATTATCCTCCCCTTCTGTCTTTTAAGTGCTTTAGGAGATTTTCCGACTATATCTTGCAGGTCTATTACTTCGAGTACGTATTCGTCGTGGCAAAGTTTCATTGCTTTTCTTGGATTAAATCCACGTCCAATTGCGGTGATGATATTCTTTGCCTTCCACTCGGCAAGTACATCTTCGCCCTTGTTCTGTATAGTGACGGTACCCTCCTCATTGTCAACTGTAAGTTTAACATTTAATTTTTCTTCAATCTGTGATTTTACTTTACCTTCCTTTCCGATCAACACTCCTATTCTCTCAGAAGGTATCCTTATATACTCCATTTAACATCCCTTCACATATTCTAGCGCTTTCTCAAAATCCTCCCCGAAAAATCTTGTAATATTGTATATGTCACGTCTTAAAAACTCCTCTGCCATTGGATGTTCTCTAATTACCGCAGCGGAGAAGTCTATGAGAATAGGTTCACTATCTTTCATTAAAATATTATACTCACTTAGATCTGCATGAACTAGGTTACATCCGCAGTAAAGCCTCTTTATATACTCAAGAATCTTATCGTAGACTGCTGTTGGTTTATCTAATTCTACTTCCTTTAGCATGGGATAAGGATGCCCTCTCTTGCCTAGGAATTCCATTACCAGTACATTATTCCTAAAAGATACTGGCTTAGGTGCCGGTATACCGCACTCCATAGCTCGTTTAAGGTTCTTATACTCCTTCTTCACCCACGTATAAACTATACTTCGTCTATTTTTTTTGATACCTCGAAATCTAATATCTCCATCTATATATTTTAGCATTGAGCGATAGTCACTTGTTCCCACTAAATGTATCTTAACAGCTAGGTTTTTTCGGCCTTTTTTTCCTAGAAAGATATTAGATTCTTTGCCTGATTTTACTACTCCGTAAAGGAGGTCTATCACACCTTTATTAGATAAATAATATAAGGAGAGTAATGTAGACTTATCGAATACTTCGTCATATATTTTGAAGTCTTCGACTCCTTTTATCTTCTTAAGCATGGAGTCGATTTTCTGGTCCAGTAAAGAGATTTTCTTCTCCAGCACATTATAAGACTCCTTTGTTAATAAGCCGATTAACCTGCGGTTTAGTGTACCGCCAGACGATATCTCCTTTTTCTTCTCCTTGGACGTCCCATGGTTTGACTAGAACCACATCTCCTTCTCTAATCCATATCTTTCTCCTTATTTTTCCCGGTATCCTGCATATGCGTATTTTATCATCTTTGCACCGGACTTGCATTCTGCTTGCCCCAAGCATTCTTTCAACTATGCCAAACACTTCGTCGTCTTTTGGCATTCTTAACCGTTTGAGTTCAGGTGCTTCTTCTACCAGTAAAATACCTCCAAATTTGTTTAGAAACCTTTATCTATATTATCTTGTTATCTCATATGATGCAACTGTCTCATATAGTTCTTGTGCTTTTGTATTTTTCTCGAAATGATCTCTAATGGGTTCTATCAGTTCATTCAGGCGTTCTGCGACTGCAATCTTTAGGTCTTGAGGATGTAAATCCCCCGATACAAAAGCTTTTTCTAACTCTGCATATGAATAAAACGTAACGTCGCCCCCGAATTTTGGAGGCCTCTTAACCTCCAGTTCATGTGAGCTTCTGAAAATTATCTCTTTACAATATTCTAAGATAGGATTTCCTTCAACTACTTTCATCGGACAAAAGGCGGAGTTTATTTTTTTAGTAATCTCCTCTTTTGAATCGTGGACGAATATTGCGGTTTCAGGTAAAGATTTAGACATCTTGGAACTTATCTCCACATCTATACCCGAGTTCTCGTCAAAACCTTTCCCTTTAACAGGACCTTTAAGTCCCATTAGCATTCTATGACTAACGATTACGGGTCTACCATCGACTCCACAGTCAACGTAGTCTAACTGTTCTTTCATTCCTTTTTTTCCAGATATCTCTCTCGCTAACATATTCACTTTTCTTTGGTCCATACCGAGTTGGCAGATATCTGCTTTAATATGGAATATATCAGCGCACTGCATACTGGGATAGAATACAAATGCCGTGGGTTGCGAGTCGTCAGCTTCTCTGCCTGCTATAGCTAAGCTTCGTTTGGTTCTTGTTAGCGAGTGGTTTTTAGCTATTAAAATGACTTTCTTCCAGTATTCTGGATCATCGAAGAAGTCTTTATGCCATATGACTTTTACTTTTTTCATATCTACTCCTGCAGCCTTCCAGACTTCTATGAAATATCTCCCGGCGTCTCTTATTTTCTCAAGATCTCCTCCAAATTTGTTGTTAATCCATGCAAAAGAATCTGCGAGCAGTAGTTTTACTTTGACGCCTGCCGTAATCAGGTCTTTTAATAGAAGCGGCCTGTAGACGCCTACTGGCAGATGGGCAATACCACTTGGCTCGAACCCATCGTATGCTACTGGATGCTTTTTTTCTTCAAGAAGTCTTCGTAGTTCTTCTTCAGTTATTATCTCTTGTCCTATGTTCTTTATGATTTCAAACCTATCCATCTCAACACCCAAAAAATATTGCTGTGAGCAATATTCCATGATAAAGGTAGAAAAACTTTATTAACTTTATTACAAGAAGTGGATGATTATGGCGCTAAGAACGTTAAAACCAAAGAAGATAGACCCTTCTTTTATAAATGAAGTCAAGGCCGCTGGAGGAAAAAATATCGGGGCATGTTTCCAATGTGGGACATGTGTAAGCTCATGTCCTGCGGGGCTAGTTACTACATATAAGATTAGGAAGATATTGAGGAAAACTTCTCTCGGTTTAAAAGACGATGTTTTAAAGAGCGAGGATATCTGGAAGTGTACGACGTGTCTAGCGTGCTATGATAGGTGTCCTAGGGGTGTAGAGCCGGTAGAAGTGATATTAGCTATAAGAAATATCGCAGTAAGGCATGGATATTTTCCTGAGAAACTTAAGAGTAATTTGAGAAATATTATAAACGCTGGGCAGCTGGTGACATTGACTGATGATATAAGTGGTTTTAGAGTGGAGTTGGGCCTGAGTGAGAACTCTCCTCATATGAAGTCTTCTAAAGCCCTCGATGAAGTTAACAAGATTTTGGAGATTACGGGTATAGAAGGATTGGAGGTATAAGTGTGAGGTATTCTCTTTTCTTGGGATGTGTTGCACCGCACCGTTATCCTGGGATTGAAGCGGCTACGAGGAAAATATTTGATAGGCTGGGTATAGATTTAATTGATATGGGCGATGCTTCTTGCTGTCCTGCGCCAGGTGTCTTCAGATCCATAGATAATTTAACATGGTTAGCGCTTGGAGCTAGGAATATTACTATAGCCGAGGAGAATAAAGCTGATATTCTGACTGTGTGTAATGGATGTTTTGGCTCATTAAACGAAGTCAATTATAGGTTAAAAAATGATGTTATCACTAGGTTGGAAGTGAACGATATTTTATCGAAGATAAATAGGGAATACAAGGGGGAGAGGGAGGTAAAACATGTTGTAGATGTGTTGTATAATGATGTAGGAGTAAAAGTTATAAAGGAAAGCGTAGCTGTGCCTTTAGAAGCTTTAAAAGTTGCAGTGCACTATGGGTGTCATTTCTTAAGACCTAAGACCCATTTAGAGCATAATGGCAGTGCTAGAATGAAAGCATTTAATGCGTTGGTAGAGGCAACTGGGGCTACTAATGTCGTCTATAGGGACAAACTTTTGTGTTGTGGGGCTGGTGGCGGGTTGAGATCTAATGACTTAGAGTCTTCTTTAGAGATTGCTAAACAAAAGTTAGAGAATATCCGTGAATCGGGGGCGGATATTATAGTCAATCCTTGCTCGTTTTGTACATTTCATTTAGATACTTCTCAGCCTGCATTAAACGAGAAATATGGGGAAACCTTTAGGATCCCTGTACTCCATTATGTTCAGTTTCTTGGCCTGGCGATGGGATTAAAGCCCTATGAGTTGGGATTACAGAAACACTTAATACCTCTAGATGATTTACTGGAGAAGGTGGGTGTATGAATTTAGAAACTTTGCAGCAGGTTTGGTTAGTTACAATGAATATGGCAACCGAAGTTAGACGTAAAGGCATTGAAGTAGGCAATGCCTTTGACTATCTTAGGACTGCTAAGGTGATATTAAACGAAAGGACCTTCGGCGAGACCGAGGATAGAGGTTTCCTTTTTAGAGCTTCTGAGCTTATAGACAATGCGCAGAGGGATATCTTCATTGCAGCCGAAGCTCTTGGTAAAGAATTCACAGTTGACTGGGAGAATAAAATTAGGGAGGTCCTTAATGGAAAGAAAGTGGGAGAATTCCCTGCAACTAGATCATCTAAATTTTATTCACAGCTCCCGAGAAGTAAGAATTGGGTTAGGGTGCCAGATAAGAAGGAAGTTAAAGAAAAGGTTGAGGAACTTAAGGACATTGAGGTTAGGCCTCATGGAGAGGGATATCTATTATTGATAGGCGATAAAGCTTCTTTGAGAAAAGCTCTTGACGCAATTTCTCCCGTTATGAGGGTGAAAGAACGATAATAGATTGCCATGCCCATGTTTCACAAAAGCCGAGGGCTATACCTGATGACCTTAAAGAAGCCGCCTTCGGGTATCACCTCAGAACAGGTATAGAAGTTACTCGGTATGGGGTGGTTGATGATCTTTTAGAACAATCTGTCTCATATGGAGTTTCTAAAATTTGCGTTTCGCCGCTAATAAGCTCCGCGAGGGAGGAATATGAAGGACTTAATGATTTCACTTCCTATGTGGTTAGAGATAACCCCTGTTTCGAAGGATTTGCTGTAGTTCATCCTTTTCAAAAATATGCGAAAGGAGAGCTTGAGAGAGCCATATACGATCTGGAGTTAAAAGGACTTTTTCTTGATCCTGAGTTACAGGGATTCAGATTTTCTGATGATAGATTCTGGGATTTTCTGGAATTCGTGAAGACCCTTAAAATTCCTGTTTTTGTTCATTGCGAATATAATTCCGAAAATAAGTTTTTTGTGCCTGAAGAGGTTAATGAAGTGATTATTAGTTTTCCAAGAGTAAACTTTATTTTCCCTCAAGCTGTAGGATGGGATAAAGTATATTCTGAGGAGAATGTATTCTATGATACATCACATTCTTCTTCTGACAAGCTATTAGAAATGGTAACGGAATTAGGGGCAGACAAGGTATTATTCGGCTCTGACTTCAAATATAACTTCTACCCGGCTTATGAGATAGAGAAAATCCAGGGACTTGACTTGTCTGAGGAAGAAAAGGAGAAGATTCTTGGGGGGAATATGGCACAGCTTTTTGGTGTTTCTGTTGAGAAAGGCACGAGGTTTTCTGGTTTTTTTAAAAGATTTTTTCGGTAATTATCCTTAATATGTTCTATAGATCAAAAAGTCGGCGAGAATCTTTAATTTTTCCATCGCTTCATTATTGATCCCTGTTTTTTCGAGATGACTTATAGCTTCTTTTTCGTATTTATCAGCTATCCGACGTGAATATGTTTGAGCGTTGACTTTTTCTAAGATGTGAAGTACTTTTTTTATGTCTTCTTCACTGGAAGACTCTTTCTCGTAGATTTCAATTAGTGTCTCCCTATCTTCTTTTGAGGCTTTTTCAAAGGCGTAGAGAACAGGGAGAGTTTTCTTCTTGTTTTTAATATCACTTGCGTGGGGTTTCCCGGTTTTTTTTGCATCCTGCCATATCCCTAAGATATCATCAACTATCTGGAAGGCTATCCCGATCTTTCTTCCAAATGCTCTGAAGTGTTTTATTGTACTTTCATCGTTCGTGGCGAGTATAGCCCCTATGTGCGTCGATGCCTCTATTAAGGCAGCGGTTTTTCTGGAGATCATATCTATATACATTTCGGGAGTTACATCTGTTCTCCCTTCAAAGTCCATGTCTAAGTATTGCCCTTCACATAACTCGATAACTGTGTTGTTAAGTATAGCGAGTACGTCTACAATTTTTGATTCGGTTACATTACGGTCTCTCAAGTTTAAGGCTGCTAGATTAGCCATTACATGCATTCCATCTCCTACGTTTATAGCATGGGGAACTCCCCAAAGCTTCCATACTGTTGGTTTGTGTCTTCTCTCTTCATCCATGTCTTCGATATCATCGTGAATTAATGAAAAATTATGTATCAGCTCTAAAGCCGCCGCCGCTGGTAGAGCTTTATCATATACCCCACTTAGGGCATTATAGGTTAAGAGGCAAAGTGTCGGTCTAAATCTTTTGCCTCTATACTGCTCTATCGGTCTTAAGTTTTCGTCAAGCCAGCCGAGATGATATTTCATCATGTCATAGAGAGGTTTAGGAAACATTCTTTTCTCGAAAATGGATTTTATTTCGTTGTCTATCATTTCGAGATGCTGGTAGAGTATACTTTCTGCATTCAATTTGGAAGACTCTCCGTTTTTTGAGTTGAAGTATAAGAGCTTTCAATAAAAATATTTCGAAGGATACCGTTTGTATTATGAGTAGTTAAAGTTGTTTGATAGGTAATCCTGGGGTGAGTTGGTAAGCCTTGTTAGTCTCACTCATTCTCCTTATACTATTTTGGTTCAGAGTCTACTATTTAGATTAATATTTTTTTAGAAGATTGATGGCCTGATAAACTAAGTATTTAATAAAATGATGGAGAACAGAACCTTAAAATTAAGCTTTATGTAGCTCTGGCGAAGGCTTATCTATGCCCTGTGGCAGAGGTAGTAGGTCTTTTACTCTTTCTATTAGACCTTCCTTGTCTCCTTTCCACACAAAGGCTTTTTCTAGGGCCTGAGATAGATTTTTAACAGGTATTATTTCTATGGTCTTTGCTTTCTTTTTATCTATCATAACATCTTTCATGTTACCTTCCGGTATCACGATCTTTTTAATACCGGCTGAAATTGCTGCTTCTATCTTAGCGTTTACGCCTCCTACTGGTAATACATCTCCTCGCACGCTTAGACTACCTGTCATGGCTATAGACTGATCTACCGGTATGTTTTCTAACGCAGATATTACTGCAGTGGCCACAGATATGCTTGCACTGTCTCCTTCTACCCCTTCATAGGTTTGGAGAAACTGTATATGGACATCATATTTTGAGATATCTCTCCCGGTGTGTTTCTTTATTACTGCGCTAACGTTTTGTATTGCTTCCTTCGCTATTTCTTGCAACTTTCCAGTAGCTATTATCTTCCCCTCCTCTTTACTGTGTGCAGGAGCTACTTCCGCAACAATTGGGAGGATAACACCGCTATCACTCCCGATTACAGCGAGACCATTTACTCTACCTATCTCTTCTCCTTCTATCCTGTAAACATTATAGTCTTTCCTGATACTTATGTATCTATCTGCAATTTGTTGCTCGAGAGTCCTCGCTATCTTCTTGGCAGTTTTAATATGTTGTGCGGTTACAATTGGTGCGTTCTCGCTTCTTGCGACATCACCAGCTGCTCGTATAAGTCCACCGAGATTGCGCAACCTAAGGGTTAACTTACCTCGCCTGCCTGACCTTCTCCTAGCTTCCTCTATTATCTCTTTTACAGCATCCCTTGAAAAATGAGGTATCTTTTGATCTTTAACTACCTCCTGAGCAACAAATTGAACTAGTTTGTTTCTATTTTCAGGAGTATCCTCCATTACATCTTTCATGTATATTTCATATCCATATCCTCTAATTCTAGATCTCAATGCGGGATGCATATTTTGGACTGCTTCAAGGTTTCCAGCCGCTACTAATATAAAGTCACAGGGCACAGGCTCGGTTCTAACCATTGCACCGCTAGAGCGTTCGCTTCGACCAGTAATTGAAAATTTCTTTTCTTGCATCGCGGTCAGTAGGTTTTGTTGGGATTCTATCCCTAAAGTGGCTATCTCATCAATGAAGAGAACCCCTTTATTTGCTCTGTGTATTGCTCCAGCTTCAATCAACTCATGTGGGGGGGTTTCCAATCCACCGGACTGGAAAGGATCGTGTCTAACATCACCAAAAAGAGCTCCCGCATGGGCTCCAGTGGCATCGATAAAAGGCGCTTTCTTTTTTTCAGAGTTGTTGATTAGAAGCTTAGGGACCATTACTTCATCTTTGATCTTGATGTATTGTCTGCCCATAAGTAGAAAGACCGAAGCTATGATACCTGCGAATAGTACCATCGGTTGGGCCCCGGGTGCTAGGAAGCCGTAATATAGTACAAGGAATAGGATTGCGAAGAAAAGCATCTTAAACATAGTGTTTACAGGAGCCTCTACTTTCCTCTTTTGCTCTCTGAATCGCTCTACTATCTTTTCTCCACTACCTGCTTTTACTACTTCTATTCGAGGATTGTTTTTGTCGGCAGGGTTCGGATGGACTAGCACATCTTCAAGTTCTTCGGTCGGCAACAGTTCCGACATAGCCATTCCGAGCATACTTTTACCGGTACCTGGCTCACCTATCAAGAGGATATGACGTTTTTGTTTCGCTGCTTTCCTGATTATCTCAACTGCATGCTCTTGTCCGATTACTTGATCTATAAGTTTTTTTGGCACTTCGATCTCTTCGGTTGTCTCGAATTTCATCAACGCCAAGCTAAACCACCTTCCCTTAGGGGATTTTAATTATTGATTTTCTACTTTAAATACCTTGGGTACCCCCTCCTTTCTAGGAAATTTTATATATTTTTCAATTATAGCTCTTGGATATGAGCAGGATAATATTCGGGGGTTCATCATGTGAGGTTCTTGCTAGGGAAGTGGGATCAGATTTAGAGTTGGGTGTATTGACTATCCGCAAGTTTCCTGACGGTGAGCGTTATATTAGAATCGAGAGCGAGGTGGAAGGTAAGGAATGCATAGTAATACAGTCAACTAATAGACCGCAGGATGAAAATATTCTGGAGCTATTGGGGGTTCTCAGCACTCTTAGGGACTTAGAAGCAAAACGCATAATAGCAGTTGTACCTTTCTATGGGTATGGTAGGCAAGACAAAAGGTTTACTCCGGGGGAGTGTGTTACTGCGAAGACAATTGCCCAGTTGATCCAGTTATATTCTGACGAATTTATAACTATTAACATCCATAAGGAACACATATTGGATTTTTTCGAAATCTCCTCATGTAATTTAGATGCAGGCCCTTTGCTTGGGAGGTATTTTAAAAACTACGATATGAAGGACCCTTTAGTAATAGGGCCGGATAAAGGAGCATTGAAACTCGCTAAAACGGTTGCAAAAGAGTGTGAATGCGCTTACGATTATCTAGAGAAAAAAAGAATAGGCCCCGGAAATGTTGAAATGAAACCTCGGGAAGTGGATGTTAAGGGCAGAGATGTTGTTCTTGTGGATGACATAATAGATTCTGGCGGCACGATGTTAGAGGCGATGAAGAAGTTAAAAGTAGCTGGTGCTTCAAATATACTAATAGGATGCATCCATCCAGTATTAACGGGTAATATTATTACACGGCTCTACTCTTATGGAGCAAAAAAAGTTGTTGCAACCAATACAATTCCAACCCAAATTAGCGAGATATCAGTTGCCTCGTTGATAAGATCCTCTTTATGAAATTCAAGAAGGTTGTTGTTGGAGGAAGCTTCGATCATTTACATAAGGGGCATAAGGCTTTGCTTGAGAAAGCTTTTGAGTTAGGCGAGAAGGTTATAATAGGACTTACCTCTGATGAGATGGTTAATAAGCCTCTTCAGCCATATGGCCATAGAAAAAAGAGGCTGGAGGAGTACTTGTCTAATTTTAACTATGAGCTAATTAAACTCAATGACCCTTACGGGATAGCAGTAGAAGATCCTGAGGTTGATGCTATCGTGGTTTCTGAGGAAACTTTAGAGAGAGCGAAGGAAATAAACCAAATGAGAAATGAGAAAGGTCTTAAGAGACTGGAGGTAATAGTTGTTCCTATAGTGCTTGCAGAAGATGGTAAGCCTATCTCGTCTACTAGGATTAGAAAAGGTGAAATTAACGCTGATGGAGAAATAATAAGAGAAAATTGAGCTATATCCTAATAAGCTTTAGCTTAGTTTATCTGTTTCGGAAATTAAACTATTTTTGCTCTAACGTAGGCTCTCTTCACTACAATAACATTTATATATTTTTCTTGGGAGTATTCCTCCATGAATTCAGCTTTTGATAAGAGAGTGAAGGATGTGATGAGTAGGGGTGTAGTTACCGTGAGGTTTGACGCCCCTCTCAGAGAAGTTATTCGAAAAATGGCAGAGGCAGATGTGTCTGCGGTTATAGCAGTTGATGGCGAGTCAGAGATAATGGGGACAATCTCTTCAATTGATGTTATAAAATATCTAAAAAGCAGACCGCCTGAGGATTTAAAGAAGGCTGTTGCTGAGGACGTTATGACTCCTACTATACATATTGAGCCTAATAAGACTTTGAAGGATGCTGCTGAGATCATGATTGGTAAGAGGATTCACAGGTTGGTTGTGCTTCATCCTCATCAGGTCGCTGGCAATCGGCCAGTTGGAGTCCTATCGATTACAGACATTATAAGAGAAGTTAAGAATAGCATAATGTGAGATTATAAATGAGGTTTTGATATGTATTCGGCTTTTGCGAGGAAAGTTAGAGATGTGATGAGTAGGGGTGTAGTTACCGTGAGGTTTGACGCCCCTTTAAAGGAGGCCGTAAGGATTATGGCAGATGCGGATGTTACCGCTATAATAGCGGTAGATGATAGGGGAGAAATAATGGGCGTGGTTTCTTCAATTGATGTAGTAAAATACCTTAAAGATAGAACTCCTGAGGAACTGGACACCGCGGTAGTTGAAGATGTTATGACACCCTCAGTGATACAGGTTGAGCCTAATAAGACTTTGAAGGATGCTGCTGAGATCATGATTGGTAAGAGGATTCACAGGTTGGTTGTGCTTCATCCTCATCAGGTCGCTGGCAATCGGCCAGTTGGAGTCATTTCAACGACGGATCTTATTAGGGAATTAAATAAAACTATCGACTAAGGGGGCCCGTGGTCTAGTGGTTATGACGCCACGCTTACAACGTGGAGGTCGGGAGTTCAATTCTCCCCGGGCCCATTTCTTTTTGTTCAAATATTTGGGGTTATTTTTTTCTTTTGTAAATTTTGTTATCTAATATACCTACCTATATCTTAATTGTAGTGCGATTGATGTTAAGAATTTAAATACTCCTGCGATTATGACCACTATTCCTGTAATATATGAGGCCCTTGCAGCTATACTATTGCCAGTTCCAATAAAATTCATTGTAATCCCTAGAACAACCAGTGAGACACCGAGGATAATCTCTACCAAGCCAAGCCTTCTAAGCATTAAAAAAATATATACCTCTAAATTTAAAAAACTTGTGTGTTTAATTATTAAGCGGGTGATATTATCTATGAGTAAAAAAGTTAGAGATGTGATGACTTATGGTGTAATAGCTGTTAATTTTTCTACTCCTGTAACTCAGGTTATAAAAAAACTAGTAAAGGAAAATATTTCTGGGCTAGTGGTAGTTGACAATGCGGGGGACATGATTGGGGTGATCTCAGCTCTCGATGTATTCAAGATAATGAATGAGGGAGATAAAAGCTGGGAGTTTGTGGCTGAAGATATTATGACTCCTTTTACTATAAGCATCACCCCTGACGTAGATATTGAGGAAGCAGCTAGGATGATGCTCCAACACGATATTCATAGGTTAATTGTAACAGAATCTCCCTCTAGAAAAAAGCCTATAGGAATTATTTCTTCAACCGATATACTCAGGGAATTTGGGAGGATGGTATAGTTTTCACGAGCGAGATTTATTCGGATTGGATGAAGAATGCTCAAGAAACAAAAATAAAGGACATACTCAAAAAAGTGAAACCGGAGGGTAGGGTACTGGATATAGGCGCAGGACCGGGATTTTTAAGCCAGTTTGTCCCAGTATTATCAGTAGATATCGATCTTCCTAATCTAAAGAAGGCTAAAGGGGCTAGGATACTGGCTGATGGAAGAAATTTACCTTTTAAGGATGAATGCTTTTCAACCATATTTTGCATTGATACATTCCATCTTTTAGATAACTCTGATGAACTCATGAGGGTCTTAAAGCCTAACGGAAAGGCAGTAATTTCTGCATACTGTAATAAATATACTAGAATAGAAAAACTCAAGGCCTTGGAGTCTGTATTTAACAATTATAAGATCGTAAGTAAATTTATTGTGGGTAAAGAAGAACTGGATGCAGTAGTGGTAGTAGAAAAACATAAAAACGAGTTGAGGAAAGGGATATAAATCTGCGGCCGTAGTCCAGCCTGGTTAAGACATCTGCCTGCCACGCAGACGACCCGGGTTCAAATCCCGGCGGCCGCATTCATCTTTTGAGGAAGGCTTATGAAAAACTCCAAAGTAATATTAGTAGCACTTGTATTGGTTGCATTTACCTATGGGTTTATCTCTTCTCAGACCGAGAAGAAAGAGGTAAATACATCGTATGGGGAATTGATCCAAGAATTTGCGAAAGAAGGAATCATTGTTGAAGATTTTTATGTGACCACCGGAGAAGAGGTGAGGAAAGCTTTCAATTCAACAGTAGTCCCAGATGAGGCGCAGGTTATTTTCGTTATCTACCGTACTTCGTCGAATGAATCAGATGAAGAATACATGAAGGGTCATGTTAAAGTAATATATGGTATATTAGATGCGTATCCGGCTATTGATGGAGTATTAGTATGGGATGCCACTTATTCTAGCTTCACAGATATTGCAATGATAATATATGCAGAAAAGAATCTAGCTCTTAAAATAAGAAACACGACTAAAAGCTATGAAGAGCTTTTAAATAATTTTCAACTAATAGAGTTTAGTTCAAATAGATTTATAAATGAGGGTATGTAATGAGGCGTAAGACAACAAAGTCTATAGCCAGAGAGAGAATTGAGATACTAATGCAGAGAGCAGAGAAGATTTTTCATGAAGACAAGGAAAGAGCAGACCGCTATGCGCATTTGGCAAGGAAAATAGCGATGAGATGCACATTGCGATTTCCTAGAAAATGGAAACGTAGGATATGCAAAAATTGCAAATCCTTCCTGGTGCCAGGAGCAAACTGCAGGGTAAGGCTTTATAGGAGCACAGTATTTATAACCTGTCTCGAATGCGGAAAATCTTATAAGTACCCCTATAAGAGAGAAAAGAAGATAAAAAGAAGATTAAAGGCTTAAAATTATTTGCAATTGTCAAAAATATATGGAAAAGGAGGATTTAATATGACAAAGGTCTATGATGTTCCAGCATCGATTCTCATAAATAGGGTTTCTGAAGAACTCAAAAAGATAGAGAACATTAAACAGCCGGATTGGGCAGCTTATGTTAAGACTGGAGCTGATAGAGAGAAAGCACCTGAGAATGAGGACTGGTGGTATACTAGAAGTGCCTCGATACTAAGGAAGATATACATTTATGGTCCAGTGGGGATCCCTACTTTAAGAAGACTCTATGGCGGGAAGAAAAATATGGGGTATAAGCCGGAGAGAAAAAGAGGAGGAAGCGGGTCTGTGATAAGTGAGATCTTGAAGCAGCTTGAGGAAGCCGGTTTAGTTGAGAAGACTGATAAAGGTAGAGTACTTACTAATAAAGGGATATCTTTTATGGACCGTATTTCTCATCAGATAAAGAAAGAGATTCCAGAGCTCAGTAAATACTAAAGGTAAGGGGTTCTGTATGGGTGAGGATATAGAAGAGCTAAAAAGGAAAAAACTGGAGGAGCTTCAACGTAGACTAGCTGAAGAAAGTGCTAGAGAGGAAGAGAGAAGGCAGATCGAGGTACAGAAGCGCTCCATATTGATGGCGATTCTCACTCCAGAGGCTCGCAGCAGGCTAGCTAATATCAGGCTTGCTAAACCAGAGTTTGCAGCACAGATTGAGAGTCTCCTCATACAGCTTGCTCAGGCAGGGAGAATCCAGCAACAGATTACAGACGAGCAGCTAAAGAGCATCCTCGCTAGATTATCAGAAAAGAAAAAAGAATTTAGGATAAGGCGAATATGAAATGGAGGTCACTGTGCTTTATAGTGGGGGAAAGGATAGTTCTTTGGCCGCATATATTTTAAATAAGCTGGGATATGAGATCCGCTTATTAAATGCTAACTTCGGTATCCTTGATTCGTGGAGGCATGCAGAAGAAGCTGCATATGCAATTGGATTCGATTTCGAGGTTAAAAAATTTGAAAGAAAAATCGTGATGGAAGCATTAGAGATGATCTTACAGGATGGGTATCCAAGAAGAGGGATAAATTATATCCACAGGAGAGTGCTAGAAGAGGTTGCAAAGGAATATGATATAATAGCTGACGGGACAAGAAGAGACGATAAAGCACCCTGTCTTGATTTAAGCGAGATTAGGAGCATTGAAGATAGATATGATATCGAATATATTGCTCCCCTCCGCGGAATAGGATATAAAACCCTCAATTCATTAGCTAGGATGTGTTATGAATTTGAAGAAGGAAACGCTCTGTTAAAAGGCGATTATGAGAGCGAGATTAGATATTTACTTAAAAGCGAGGGAAAAAAAGAAGAAGACTATTTCCCAAAACATATTCAAACTAAAGTAATACGGAGGATATGAAAAGTGTCTAAAGTAGAGTTACCTCGGAAGATCAGAATGGCGAAAGCAATAAGGCAAAATAGACCAGTTCCGATTTGGGTTATTGCAAAAACCCTTAGAAATGTAAGAACTCATCCCAAGAGGAGATACTGGCGTAGAAGTAAACTTAAAGTATGAGGGTGCTGGAAAAATGGAGAGGACATATATTATTCCCTTAAGGAACCCGAAAAGAGCTCCGCAGAAAAAGAGAGCTAAACTTGCAGTTAGGGAGGTTAGAGATTTTATAGCTAAGCATATGAAAAGCGAGGAAGTGAAGATAGATAAGGCCCTCAATGAGCGCATATGGGCGCATGGTATGAAAAACATTCCATCCAAAATAAAGGTCAAAGCAACTTCAAGGGATGATGGAAGCGTTCTAGTAACCTTGGCAGAGTGATAATGTGACTCAGCTGATCTCATATAAGAGAAACCCTAATATTGGGGTTATCGGTAGAGCAAATGATCAGCTGGCGGTATTACCTACGGAGTGTCCTAAGAGTTTTGAGGAAGCAGTGATAGAGACTCTAGATGTTAATGTCATAAAGACAAACATAGCTGGTACAAGTCTTATTGGAACCATGATGGCTATGAATAACAATGGGATAATCTTGCCCTCACAAGTGTACGGCGAGGAAGTAAGTAAGTTGAAGAAACACGATATTAGTATTGGAATAATAAAAGACAAGTATACTGCATTAGGCAATCTTGTTCTTTTAAACGATAAAGGCGCAATAGTTGCTGAGGGATTCACCAAACGAGCTATAAAAACTATGGAAGATGTTTTAGGATGTGAAGTTGTTAAGGGTACAATAGCGGGCTACCGTATTGTTGGTAGTGCGGGTGTAGCTACAAATAAGGGGGGGTTAATTCATCCCCTGGCTAATGATGAGGAATTAGAGTGGATCGAGGGTATACTTAAGGTGGAAGTTGATGTTGGCACAATAAATAGAGGCTCAGGATTCGTTAGAGCTGGGCTGATAGCGAACTCTAAAGATGTTATGATAGGTAATCTAACTACAGGACCAGAGATTACAAGGATAGAAGAAGCATTAGGGTTGCTGTGAGGTGGTTTGAATGGTTAAGGTTTATGAGATAAGAGGTAAATTTTTGATGGGTGAAAAATTTCAACCATTTGTTAAAGAATATCGAGCGTTGAACGAGAAGCAAGCATTAGAGTACGTTTATTCTAACCTTGGCAGTAAACATAAAACCCCTAGGAATAAGATAAAGATCCTTGAGATTAAAGAAAAGGGGGAGTAAAAAAATGGAGGAAACTGAAAGAATCTTAGAAGAATATGAACTCTATAGAGCCCAGGCGGAGGTCTATCGTCAGAACCTAGATCTGTTAAATGCGAATATTCTCGATCTCATGGTTGTAAAAGAAAGTCTAGATCAGATAAAGGAGATAGGTACTGATAACGAAGTGTTGGTGCCAATAGGAGGAGGCACATTAGTTAAAGCGAAGATAATAGACACGGAAAAGGTGATCGTTGGATTAGGCGCTGATGTATCAGTAAAGAAGACTATATCAGATGCAAAGGGATATTTAGAGAACAGAATTAGCTGGATGGAAAAAACACGAAATGAAACCACGGAAAGGCTCCAATATATTTTATCAAAGCTTGAAGAAATCACCCCTAAAGTACAGCAGATCTTGGCTCAAGCTCAAGAAAGAGGCTGATTAGTTGTTTGGCTCTATTAAAGAGAAATTTTCTGATTTTACAAGGGCCTTACAAGGCGATGTTCTGCTTAGTGAAAAGAAGCTGGACGAGGTCCTTCAATCACTAGAAATAGCCCTGCTTGAAAGCGATGTCGCTTTTGATGTAGTGGAAAAGATCGTCTCTAAACTTAAAGCTGACCTTCAAGGGATGAAGGTAAAAAGAAGGGATATTTCACAGGTTGTAAGAGACTCCTTAAAAAGATCCCTCGTGGAAATTTTTGTAAAAAGCCAGAAGACACTGCCCGAGTTGGTTAAAGAAAAAAAATCTAGGCCGTATGTAATAGCATTTGTAGGCGTCAATGGTTCTGGAAAAACCACTACTATCGCAAAAATAGCTAGGCTTATGATGAAAAGAGGATTCAGCTGTGTTTTTGCTGCGAGTGACACTTTTAGAGCTGGAGCTATCGAGCAACTTCAAAAGCATGCAGATAGATTAGGAGTAAAAATGATTAAACATTCAAAGGGAGCGGATCCTGCGGCTGTAGCCTTTGATGCGATTTCGCATGCTAGGGCTCACAATAAGGATGTAGTGCTGATAGATACCGCAGGCAGAATGGAAACGAATGTTAATTTGATGGATGAGATGAAGAAGATCATTAGAGTCGCAAAACCCGATATAACTCTATTTGTTGGTGATGCTCTTACGGGGAATGCAGCGGTAGATCAGGCTGAGATATTCAATAAGGCAATTAATATTGATGGAGTTATATTAACAAAGGCTGACGCAGATGCTAAGGGAGGCTCCGCCATCTCTATAGCATATGTAGTAAAGAAACCTATATTCTATTTAGGAACTGGCCAGGGATATGATGACTTAGTAGAGTTTAACCCTGAGTGGTTTATAAATGAGATATTATCATGACCAAGTTTTATTTTGAATTATTCCTAAACGTATTAATCTTTCTACAATTTCGTTAATAATCTCGGGGTCTATTCCCAATTTTCCCGCTATTTCATAGGAATTATAGTTCCCCTTATTATACAGTTCCACAATTATTCCTTCTAATATCATCACTTTATATTTTTATTCGAGGATATATAAACCTTTATTGTCAACATACTTGTTCATGAAAGATACATCTATGATAATATTTTAAAGAGGAAAGAGTGATTAATTAACATGCGATACCTCCTCCTATTAATAATATTATTAGCAGGATGTGTTGGTAAGTCTGGAGAAATAAAAGATCAACAAGTAGATATAACCTTAACTACATCTGATGGCATAAAAATTGCCGGGACGTTTTATAGTTCTCAGAATGAGAACCCTAAGGGAGTAATTCTATTGCATATGCTTGGGAGAAACAGAGGTGACTGGAACAACTTTGCAAGGGTTCTTCAGGATCATGGATATTCGGTTATTGCGATCGATTTACGGGGGCATGGTGAAAGCGAACTTGACTGGAAAAATTTTAATTCAGAAGATTTCAATGCAATGATTAAGGATGTTGAAGTAGCAGTTGAGTACTTATTTAATAGCGGAGCATCTGAGATAGATATAATAGGGGCGAGTATAGGAGCTAATGTGGCCTTAAACTACGCAGTGCTTGATAAGAGAGTTAAAAAGCTTGTTTTACTCTCTCCAGGCCTTGATTATAGAGGGGTTAATACTGAGATCGCTATAGGAGAATATGGTGAAAGGCCGATTTTAATAGTAGCGAGCGAAGAGGACGAATACTCTGCTCAGTCGGCCAGAGTTCTTTTCAATAGAGCTTTAGGTAATAAGCAGATAAAGATTTTCAAAGGTGCGGGCCATGGTACAAAAATGTTTTCTAATAAAGATCTAGAGCCTTTATTATTAGAATGGTTGGAGGCAGAATAATGAGACAGATTATGGTGTCAGAAAGTACTTTCAGGAAGTTAATTGAATTAAAAAATCATTGGTCTTTTCAGCAGGGCAGAGTTACAAATCCCGAGGTATTGAGGATTCTTAATAAAGTGAAGAAGGAAATCTTCGGTTATACAGATTCAACTCCTCCTAGGGAGATTGAAGAGATATGTAAAAAGAAAAGTAGAGAACAATTGGAAATGGAAAGGGAGAGATTTACAGAAGCTTATCAAAAGCTCTTAGTCTCTGGATATGACTTTGAGCCTGAATATACCTTGGATGAGCATATTAGAAGGATGCTGGAGTTAATAGATGAGGAGAAAGAAATTTATCTATAGTTTTTTTATCATCTTTCTATAAGCTTATTGTAGCGTCTAGATGTAAGTAAAACGATTAACCGGAATGCGAAAAAGAATTCATAAGCTAGGTGAAGAAAATTGTTGAAAAAATGGCAGATTATTTTACTAGATCGCTTTCCGATTGATTTTATTAATGATTTCTGAAGTATTACTAGGCGTAAATAATTTTCTTAGCATAAGAATAACTATAACTGGCCCTCAATATAGAGCCGGATATTTAAATTTTTCACCGGTGACTTTAAATATTAGGAGATGAAATCAAAACTTCAAAGAAGTTGGAAAACCAGAAGATTAGGCCTGGAGTCTAATTTTTCCTAGTTTTTTCGGCTTCTAAAAA